>MDTC01037495.1_pt1 | contig 10671 bp, 12 predicted proteins | sample 811181 | NCBI WGS metagenome assembly MDTC01 (sample SAMN05326644, study PRJNA326480) | marine metagenome | isolation source: seawater | place: Pacific Ocean: North | collected 2011 | reverse complement strand
CTTGAACATTGCGGCGGCGACCAATGCCTATGTCCTGGTGGACCGTGGCACCTGGATCAGTTTCGCCAATAAGCAACAGCTGAAAAAGCTTCTGGCCGGCGATCCTGTGCTGTTCAATCAGTACGGCGTCGTGACCATCAACCCGGCCCGGCATCAGCACATCAAAACCAAGGACGCAAATATATTTGTCAATTGGCTGGTATCGGCCAAAGGTCAGTCGACGATCGGCAGTTTCAGATTGAAGGGTGATACACTCTTTATCCCGAACGCTAGGCCGACCAAGCCAGTCAATTAAAGAAAAAGGCCTGGATTTGGTTCCAGGCCTTTTTTTAATTCGCAGATAAAAGGCGTACTACTGGGCTGCCGTTTCCTGATATTTGACACCCTTTTCGTCAAACATTTTCTGCAGTTCGCCGGCTTCGAACATTTCCCGGATAATATCGCAGCCGCCGACAAATTCACCTTGGACATAAAGCTGGGGAATGGTCGGCCAGTTGCTGAACTGCTTGATGCCTTCGCGGATATCCATATCTGACAGCACGTCGACACCTTTGAATTTTACACCCATCATGGTCAGGGCCTGAACAACGGCTGCGGAAAAGCCGCATTGGGGGAACATCGGCGTTCCCTTCATAAACAGGGTGACCTGGTTGTCGTCAATTTCGGTTTGAATCCGCTCAAATACTGGGTTGTCGTTCATTGGTTTTCCTCTTTTGAATAACAGTTCCGGTTAATCCGATTCAGGCACGCTCGTCTGCAAGGCCAGTGCATGCAGGTCGGTACCGACCTTCCCGTCTAGGGCTGCGTAGACCAGCTGGTGTTGCCGCACGCGCGGCAGACCTTCGAATTCCTTGGATGTCACATAGGCGGCATAATGATCCCCGTCACCCCGCAGATCCTCGATATGAACCTCGGCATCGGGAAGACCCTCTTTTATCAGTCGCTCAATTTCCGCAACATCCATTGCCATAAACATGTTCCTTTTAATCTGTCGTTTAGCAGAACCTATTTTTTACCCCATTTTTTCGGGGTCAGGGTCCACAATCTTTATAGGGATATAGGATTTGGAAAGGTCAGTACAAGCCCTTCTGTCTGGCGCCGTATAACCCCTTATAGAATCAATGAGAATCCGGTGCCGACATATAGTCCGGGAACCAGTGTTCGTGGATTTCCTTCAATTTTTCCACCGGGATCGAATCCCTGACGAAGCGGAAATTTTTACCGCCAGTTTGGCCGATTTCCTTGGCGGAAACGTCGGCCTCTTTAGCAGCGGTCAAAACTTTCATGGTGTCCATGGCAACAATCAGATAGCAGCCCTGGTCCTCACCAAAGGCCCAGGCATGGAGGGGCACATCGTCAGATTCGTCCTCAATGACTGCGCCGTTGCCGGACGCCAGGGCCATTTCGGCGGCGGCAACAAGAATACCGCCATCGGATATATCGTGACAGGCCAAGACCAGCCCATCATTGATGAGTTGGCGCACGAAATCACCGTTGCGTCTTTCCCGCGCCAGATCGACAGGTGGCGGTGCGCCCTCTTCCCGCCCCTCGATTTCGCGGAGATAGATGGACTGGCCGAGATGGCCAGTGATGTCGCCGATCAGAATGACCTGTTTGACATCTTCAGGGAATCCCAGCCCCATGGATTTGGTGTAATCCGGCAATAGCCCGACGGCGCCGATGGCCGGAGTGGGGAGGATGGCTTGACCGGCAGTTTCGTTGTAAAGCGACACATTGCCGGAGACGACAGGAAATTCGAGAATCTCACAGGCTTCGCGGATTCCTTCGATGGCGCCGACAAACTGTCCCATGATCTCCGGCTTTTCAGGATTGCCGAAATTCATATTGTCGGTGATAGCCAACGGTTGGGCCCCCACCGCCGTCAGGTTCCGCCAGGTCTCGGCCACCGCCTGTCGCCCGCCCTGCACCGGATCGGCCAGGCAATAACGGGGCGTACAGTCGATGGTGATAGCCAGGGCCTTCTCGGTATACTGCACCCGCACCACGGCAGCATCACCGCCCGGGCGCTGCACCGTATCGTTCATCACCAGATGGTCGTATTGTTCCCAGATCCAGCGGCGGCTGCACATATCGGGAGAGCCGAGAATGGCCTTGAGCGCATCCAAATAGGATACCGGCGCGGCCACATCTTTAGCGGCGACAACCGGCTGCGGTTCGGTCTTCACCCATGGCCGGTCATATTCGGGAGACGCCAGGGCCAAGGGATCGATGGGCAGGTCGGCAGCAACTTCGCCGTCCATCTTGATCACCATTCGCCCGGTATCGGTGAGATGGCCGACCACCGCGAAATCCAGTTCCCATTTTTCAAATATTTCCCGGGCGATGCCTTCCTTGCCCGGCACCAGCACCATCAGCATGCGCTCCTGGCTTTCGCTCAATAGGAACTCATAGGCCGTCATGCCCTCTTCCCGGGCCGGAACTTTGTCCAGATCCATCTCGACACCGACGCCACCCTTGGACGCCATCTCGAAACTCGACGACGTCAGCCCCGCCGCGCCCATGTCCTGGATCGCCACGATAGCGTCAGTGGCCATCAGTTCCAGGCAGGCCTCGATCAAGAGTTTTTCCGTAAAGGGATCACCCACCTGAACCGTCGGGCGCTTTTCCTCGGAATCCGCGTTGAATTCCGTTGAGGCCATGGTGGCGCCGTGAATGCCGTCGCGCCCGGTCTTGGAACCCACATAGACAACCGGATTACCGGTGCCCGTCGCCGCCGAATAAAAAATATTATCGGCAGCAGAGAGACCCACCGTCATGGCGTTAACCAAAATATTGCCGTCGTAGCTAGCGTGGAAATTACATTCGCCACCAACCGTGGGCACACCGACACAGTTGCCGTAACCGCCAATGCCGGCCACGACGCCCGACACCAGGTGTTTTGTAATGGGATTGTCCGGTTGGCCAAAGCGGAGCGCGTTCATGTTGGCGATAGGCCTTGCCCCCATGGTGAAAACGTCCCGCAAAATACCGCCGACCCCGGTGGCGGCACCTTGGTAGGGCTCGATATAGGACGGATGGTTATGGCTTTCCATTTTGAAAATAGCTGCCTGGCCATCGCCGATATCGATAATGCCCGCATTTTCACCCGGCCCGCAGATCACCCAGGGTGCTTCGGTGGGCAGGGTCTTGAGCCATTTCTTTGAGGATTTATAGGAACAATGCTCCGACCACATGACGGAGAATACACCGAGTTCCGTCAGGTTGGGCTCGCGCCCCATGATCTCAATAATTTTCTCATATTCATCTTCGGAGAGGCCGTGTTCGACAACAACTTCCGGGGTGATCTCGGATTTTATTTCCGGCATGTTACGCCGCCCCTTCACTCAAATTTTCCAGGGCCGCCAGACCGTCGAACATCGGCTTGCCGCCGAGCCCGCCGACCAAATTTTCCACAGCATCTTCGGGGTGAGGCATCATACCCAGGATGGTGCCACGCTTGTTGTAGATGCCGGCTATATTGTGGCGGGAGCCATTGATGTTGTAGGCGTCTTCCACCTGACCGTCGGGCCCGCAATAGCGGTAGGCCACCCGGTTTTCGTCTTCCAGCTCTTTCAGAGTGTCGTCATCGGCAAAATAGTTACCGTCGTGATGGGCCACCGGTACCAGGATCACCTGGCCTGGTTCATAGTTCTCGGTAAAGGGTGTATCAGTCCGCTCCACTTTCAGATGCACATCCTTGCAGATAAATTTAAGTCCAGCATTGCGCATCAGGGCGCCCGGCAGCAGACCGGTCTCGGTCAATATCTGAAAGCCGTTGCAAACCCCCAGCACATAGACGCCTTGGTCCGCCCGATCCTTGACCTCGCGAATAATCGGTGAATGGGCCGCCATGGCGCCCGAGCGCAAATAGTCGCCGTAGGAGAAGCCCCCCGGCACAACAATCAGATCGACCTCGGGCAGCTCCGTGTCACCATGCCAGATTTCATAAGGCTTCTCACCCACGGAATTTTCAAGAGCCATCACCATATCGCGCTCGCGATTGGATCCGGGGAAGAGAATAACGGCAGCTTTCATGGGGTACGGCGGGCCTTAAGCTTTTATCTCAATCTTGTAATTTTCGATTACCGTGTTGGCCAGCAGGCGACGGCACATGGCGTCGACGTCTTCGCGGGCTTTGGCTTCGTCGGTCTCGGTCAAATCAACCTCGATATATTTACCCTGGCGGACATCGCCGACGCCTTCAAAGCCGAGCGCGTCCAGGGCGTGGCTGACGGCCTTGCCTTGCGGATCGAGAACGCCGTTCTTCAGCGTCACATGAATTTTTGCTTTCACTTAAACCCCCGAATAAACGTAATTTACTGCACCAGGTGCGGACCCTGGAAATCACCGGGATTCCCTTCGGGCAAAATGCCCAAGCGCCGGGCGACTTCCTGATAAGCTTCTTCGATTCTATCCAGATCCTGCCGGAACCGGTCCTTGTCCAGCTTTTCGCTGGTCTTTAGATCCCAGAGCCGGCAATTGTCCGGGCTGATTTCATCGGCCAGGATAATGCGCATACTTTCTTCTTCCCAGAGGCGGCCAAATTCGATTTTGAAATCCACCAGCTTGATGCCGATACCCATGAACAAGCCGCACAAAAAGTCGTTGATTCGGAGCGACAGGCTCATGATTTCATCAATCTCCTGGGGCGTTGACCAACCAAAGGCGGTAATATGTTCTTCCAGAACCATGGGATCACCCAGGACGTCGTCCTTAAAATAAAATTCGACGATGGAGCGTGGCAACGGCTTGCCTTCTTCCATGCCGAAACGTTCGGCCAGTGAACCGGCGACGATGTTACGCACCACCACCTTGAACGGAATGATTTCGACGGCCCGCACCAATTGCTCGCGCATATTGAGCCGGCGGACAAAATGGGTCGGAATACCAACCTCGCCCAGTCGCACCATAAGATATTCTGAAATCCGGTTGTTGATGACGCCCTTGCCGATAATGACGCCTTGTTTTTGATTGTTATTGGCCGACGCGTCATCTTTGAAATAGGCGACCAGGGTTCCCGGCTCCGGCCCTTCGAAAAGGACTTTGGCTTTGCCTTCAAAGAGTTGTCTGCGTCTCACCATAAATCAATTTCCGTTCACCAAAAATTGCCCCCCTTCCTCAACCTCTATAACAGGTCGCAGGGGGCAAAACAACGCACCAAAAAGTGTGCCATCAGATCTCCCATATGGCTTCCCCGTGGGCCCTTGGCTAAACCTTTTCATACCGTGCTTCGAGTGGTCGGCCAGCAGCGAACAGATATACCGGTTTAACCGGATCACCGGCCGCCATCCGCTCTACCGACGGCATGGCTACAAGGGACGACGAGGAAGTCCCGAAGCCGCTATCGGTTGCGATACTCATGGCGCCTTCAACACCCTCGTGGGGGTCGTAAATCTTGCTCGCCAGTAATGATTGCCAGGCGGACCAGTCGCCGGTTTCAGGATCAGGGGGATCAGCTTTTTCGAACTGCGGTAGATAAGTGCGGACCCGCGGCGAAGTCTGGTCGTTGCGGTCACCGGCAGTAATCATGGACAGCCCCTCCGGAATGGGTTTCAGCTCCGCGTGCGCACCCCATTCGGCGGTGGCCATCCGCAGCCAATAGGCATCGCTATTGTCGGCGATAACCAGATTGAAGGGACGGTAGCCGTCAGGATTGATATCGGAAAGCGCCTCGGCAGCGTCCCGGGCATCGGCATGATCCAACACCTCAAGCGGCAGTTCGCCGCGGCTTCTGAACCCTTCGGCCGGGCCTAAAGACCCCCGCCGGTTCAAAATTGCCGCCACGACGCCATAATCGTTGACGCCCATCCAGGTGCCTCCCGCCAGTTCGTCAATCCCCGCTAGTACTTCGGGACGGTCTGGCCAATGGCGGCCCGGCGGCAGCCACGGCCGGTCCAGCATCTCGTCCCGGTTGGCCCCAACTACCAGGGGCCAGAGATGTCCCGGACGGCGAAGAATGACAAACGTGCACATGATCCATAGATATCGTCAAAATCAGGGAAAGACCACACCCCAATATTTTTTCCCATATCGGAAGATCCGTATGAAATCACCCCGTGATTTATGAGAGGCCCTAGTGTTAGTAATCGGCGGATATATTGAGTTGCGTCTTATAAAAAATAACCATACATAACCAGCAGGAACGAGTTTATTACGCCTAAGGATATACAGGATACTGCACAGAATGACCGATAAGTTCAGTGAACGCGAAAAGGGCTTTGAAGCAAAGTTCAAACTAGACGAAGAAAATGCCTTCAAAGTGGCCGCGCGGCGCAACAAATTGTTAGGATTATGGTTGGCTGAACAGCTTGGCATTCTGGAATCGGAAATTGAAGACTACGTCAGCTCGGTTGTCCGGGCTGATTTGGAAGAACCGGGCGATGAAGACTTCATCCGTAAGGTTCTGGCGGATGTTGAAGAGCGCAATGCCTACATCAGCGAAGACCAGGTTCGTGCACAACTTGCCGAGTTCGAACAAGAAGCCAGAAACCACTTCATGGCGGAGTAAACATTTAGTTGGCAGTTTAGGGAGAGTATTTTGGATCATGACGTAGTTCCGCATAATGCCGGCCCCAAACCGGTGAAGGCCATGCCACTACGGGCATTCTCGCCAACAGCTTGATTGACGATATCGCCGATTGGTCGATGACCCTCGCATTGGGGTCCACGGGTGCTATCCTGTTTGGGCGGCTTCTTTTTTGCAAGATAAAAATGAACTTTGTTGATCCAGCTGTAAGCGGTCATGTGTCAGACCAGTTTGCGCGGAGTTATTACCGCTGGATTTGATTACTGAAATCGACAAGAAAGATATTTGGTTTCATTCAACGCCAGAATTCGACGCCGCTATCGAGAAGAATTTTTTAACCACCTATGAAAAAGCGGCCACCGGCGAACTGGATGATCTACAGGAGACGGCGGCGGGATGTCTTGCTATTATCATCGCCCTGGACCAGTTTCCCCGCAATCTATTCCGAGGCACAACCAGAAGCTTTGCCGCAGCCCCCAAGGTCCGTGGGTGCGCCGCCATCTTGTGGTAAACCAATTCGACCAGGGTCTCGCTGACTGGCCCTGGACGTTCGCCTATCTACCCTTTGAGCACAGCAAGGACCTCGCTGATCAAGACAAAAGCGTTGAGTTATTAAACCAATTGAGCGCTGAAAGTTCTGTCGAAGTAGCCACCGCCCATCGGGATACCATCGTCCGCTTTGCCCGTTTTCCCCACCACAATGAAATGGTCGGACGGACCAGCACGCCGGAAGAAGAATAGCACCCCAAGGACCCGCCCATATGGAGCAAGTCGGCAGCAGAGGTCGAAGAGGCCGAAAAGCGTAAAACGGGAGAGTAGTTAACTTTCTCCAAAAACCCGATCAAAGATGACATCGACGTTTTTGGTGTGAAAGGCGATGTCGAAAAGGTCTTCCAGCTCTGATTCTTTAAGGCTAGCGGTGACATCCTTGTCGCCTCTGAGCTCAGTGAGAAAATCGGTGCCCCTCTCCCAAACCTTCATGGCGTTGCGTTGTACCAGTTTATAGGAATCCTCCCGGCTGACACCCGCCTGGGTGAGGGCCAACAAAACCCGCTGGGAGAAGATCAGGCCGCCCAACTGGTCCAAATTATTTTGCATAGCGTCGGGATAGATCAACAGTTTCTCCACCACGCCCGATAAGCGGTTGAGAGCGAAGTCGAGGGTGACGGTGGCGTCCGGCCCAATCATGCGTTCCACCGAAGAATGAGAGATATCTCGTTCGTGCCAGAGAGCCACATTTTCCTGGGCGGGAACGACGACGGAGCGGACAATTCGCGCTAGGCCGGTCAGGTTTTCCGTTAAAATCGGATTGCGTTTGTGGGGCATGGCAGACGAGCCTTTTTGGCCTTTGGAGAAAAACTCCTCGGCTTCCCGTACTTCGGTCCGCTGCATGTGGCGGATTTCCGTAGCCAGCCGTTCGATGGAGCTGGCGATAACACCCAGTACTGAGAAATACATGGCGTGGCGATCGCGCGGGATGACCTGGGTCGAAACCGGTTCCACCGCCAAGCCCAACGCCTTGGCAACGTACTCCTCGACCTTGGGATCAATGTGAGCAAAAGTTCCGACCGCGCCTGAAATGGCGCAGGTGGCGATCTCCGCCCTTGCTGCCTGGAGACGCTCTTTATTGCGATCGAATTCGGCATAGAAGGTGGCCAGTTTCAAACCCATGGTGGTGGGCTCGGCGTGAATGCCGTGGCTTCGCCCCATCACCGGGGTCAGTTTGTGTTCGAAGGCGCGGTCTTTCAGCGTCGCCAACAAACGGTCGAGATCCGCCAGCAGAATATCCGTGGCCTGGGTCAATTGCACGGCTAGGCAGGTATCCAGCACATCCGAGGAGGTCATACCCTGATGGACAAAGCGGGCTTCCTCACCAACATGTTCGGCCAGATTGGTTAAAAACGCGATGACGTCATGCTTGGTTTCCCGTTCGATCTCGTCGATGCGGTCGACCTCGAAGGCACCCCGGCCCCAGACTGCCTTGGCGGCTTCTTGAGGGATCACGCCCAGTTCCGCCTGAGCATCGCAGGCATGGGCCTCGATCTCGAACCAGATGCGAAATTTATTTTCGGGCTCCCAAATGGCGGTCATTTCCGGGCGGCTGTAACGCGGGATCATCAGAACTCTCTTTTTGCTGTTGCTTAGGGCGTTTCAACGAAACGAATTAAGTAGGGGGTATATCAGGTGAGAGGGCAATTTAGAAGCCGCTGACGGGCTGTTTTTTTGTACCGACTAAATTTTGTAGTCGGGCCAGATAAACTTGGACGCCCAAAGCCAAACAATGGCAAGCCCCTGCAGAATCAACAGGGCTACGAACGCCGTTTGGTAGCCGTCCGGTGCAAATCTGCCGTCAGCGGCGGCCGGCCACAAATTGATGATGGCGCCAATTCCCCACTGAAAGGAGAAAGCGCCGATGAAGATCATCAGGTTGAGGGCGGTATTGACGCGGCCGATAAGTGATGAATCGAAATTCTGGGACAAGCCGGCATAGGCCACCGCACCGGTCGTACTGGTAAAGGCAAACAGCATCCATATTGGGAGTGCAAAGGATGGATCACCAAACACAATTATGATTTGAAAGACGGCGAAAAAGATCATACCGCCGGTTGAAAAGGTCAGTGTCTTAATGCCGATGCGGCTGAACCTTTCGGCGATAAACCCGGTGGTCATAAATCCGGCCATCAGGGCAAAGGCAATGAATAGCAGCGAGTTCGCGACTTCATCACGTTCCAGACCGCCGACGTCCCGAAGCCAGGGACCAACCCAAAGAGTGAGAATAGACAGGGACGTGCTCTGGGACAGAACGCAAAAAGGGATAAGGCGAATGAAAATAGGGCTCTTAAAAATCTGCCCGAGTTCCCGGATCTCCGTTTCAATAGACGGCGCTGATGCCTTTTTCATGGCCTCTGGCCGTTCGGGCACGACAAAGTAGATGACCGCCGCGGCAACCAGGGACGCTCCAGCCAATACCATAAAAACTCCACGCCAATCGGTAAACTGCAAGGCTGTTTCCAACGGCGCAGTTGCGGTAATCGCACCCACGCCACCCGCCGCCAGCACTAATCCATTGGTCAGCGCCAGCTTTTCCTTTGGAAACCAGTCGGCGAAGGCTTTAAAAGAAGCCATCAAACAGGCCGAAACACCAAATCCAATCAGACCCCGGCCAATGATCAGGACACCAACGGATTCGGCGAACGAAAAAACGAGGGCACCGGCAGCCGCGAAAATCAGCAGCACCGCTTCGGTTTTTCTCGGGCCGACGCGGTCCAGCAGAATACCTAGTGGCAATTGAAAAGCAGCGAAGGTGATGAAATAGGTGCCAGTGAGCAGGCCGAGACTATTGGCATTAATATCTAGATCCCGAATTAGATCCGGCGCAATCACGGCATTTACCGTCCGATAAAAATAGGAAAGATAGTAACCGAGGGCAAAGGGCAAAAACACCCGCATCAGCATGATAACGGTAAGAGGAGCTCTATTCATGCTGGAATTGGTTCTTTGCTGTTTATTTCAAATAGCGGAATTGAGTAGTCAAGTCGCAAAGTCGACATTGTTTTTTCCGGATTCTTAACTTCATACGTGGCCTTGTCAGCGTTCTTGAGCAATTTGTCAACGCCGGCATCATCATGAGGGTAAACGGCGACGCCGATAGAGCCGCCGATATTGCCTCTCTGCTGGTCGTCGAGAGAGAACCGGTTGGTCAGGGATTCCAATAGACCTGCTGCAAAAACAACCATGTGACGGCGAGAACGCAACTATATTTTGCAGCCAATGCTGTGCTCGAAACGGACACGAAAACTACTGAGTGCATGGTTGTAATCGCGTTCTTCCGTGGTTAGGGGTTTCTTCTTAGATTTCTTGTAGGGTATGTCGATAGCGGGATGATATTCCTGAAGTCCTAATTAAATTACCGATATTCGGATTGGCTACCGCCATGATGCTGGCATTTTTTATTGGACAACCACGTGAAGCGGCGGCGACCACTTGCCTGGCACTGCCGGATGTTGCCTAGTGGTCCAAAAGCCACGACAAAGTGATCGGCTACGTACAAAATGAAAAACCATTGGTGCTGAAATCAAGGAGGATCGAATTGAGAGACAGAAAACTTTCCGAATACGGCAGGCAAATTCGCGCCCGCATTGAGG
>MDTC01236806.1_pt1 | contig 10672 bp, 8 predicted proteins | sample 811181 | NCBI WGS metagenome assembly MDTC01 (sample SAMN05326644, study PRJNA326480) | marine metagenome | isolation source: seawater | place: Pacific Ocean: North | collected 2011 | reverse complement strand
TATCAACGATAAAAACGTTTTAATTAAATAAAGATTATATGAGTGAATTTAAATTCCCAACTGAAGAAATCGAATTACCATCTAAAGGATTAATTTATCCTGAAGATAATCCTTTATCTAGTGGTAAAGTAGAAGTTAAATATATGACTGCTAAAGAAGAGGATATTTTAACTAACCAAGCTTACATTCAAAAAGGTATTGTATTAGATAAATTATTAGAATCAGTAATAATATCTAAAGTTAATATTGATGACTTAATTGTGGGTGATAAAAATGCACTTTTAATTGCTACTCGTATTTTAGGATATGGAGGTAATTATGAGGTTACAATTAGTGGAAATGACGAAGTTATTGATCTTACACAATTAGAAAATAAACCATTTGATGAAACTTCCTTTACAAAAGGAGTAAATGAGTTTTCTTTTACATTACCTAGTAGTAGCACTGTTGTTACATATAAACTTTTAACAGGTAAAGATGAGAAAGCAATAGAAAGAGAATTAGCGGGTTTAAAAAAGATTAATAAAAATGCATCACCTGAACTTTCAACAAGATTAAAACATATTATTACATCAGTTGATGGTGATATAGAAAAAAAATCAATAAGAGAATTTATTGATGGTTATTTATTAGCTCGAGATTCTAGAGCATTAAGAGAACATATTAGAGATACACAACCAGATGTAGATCTTAATGTAATTCTAGATTCAGGAGAGGAGGTAAGGGTGCCCATTGGGCTTAACTTTTTTTGGCCTGACGCCTGATTTAGCTCCACAAATTAGAGTAAATGTATTTAAGCAAATCCATGAAATTTTATTTCATGGTAAAGGTGGATACGATTACAATACTATATATAATATGCCTTTATGGTTACGTAAATTTACATTCAATGAAATAAGAATGTTTTATGAAAAAGAAGAATCAGCGTATAAAAACCAACAAGAACCAGGTAAAACTTCACTAATAGATGCAGATGGCAAAGTAAATGTCCAGCAATTTAAAAATGCATCCAAAGATTATAAGGGGAAGAGCAGCTATAAATAGTTGCTCTTTCTAATATTTATAATAAAATACCTTTATCATAAATGGCTAAAGAAATTCTAAATACCGAAAAAGATATTACTGCTGAGAAGGTCAAGCAAACAGCGGAAACTAAAAAGGTAAAACAAGAAACTAAAGGTGTAAAAGACGAACTTACTGAACTTCTTGGTTTATCTTCTTCTTATGTTGATTCCTTAAAAGAAACTTTAGGCATTAAATCAAGGTTATCAACATCAGATGGAAATTTATTAAAGGTAAATAAAGAAATAAATAAAGCTATTCTTGGACAAAGAAAAGAATATAATGATATTTCTAGTCTTCAAAAACAAATTGCAACTAACGAAAAAACTATTGCTAAGGCACAAAACATTAATAAGAGTTTAACAAGAGATATTAGTAGCGAATCAAAAAAGAGAATAGGATATGTTAAATCTAATATTGGTAATATTTCAAGGCTAGCAAAGGCAGAAGAAGATATTTTAAAAAAAGCAGAAAAGGGAGGAACATTTGATCAAGAAAGATTAGATTCAATTCAAAAAGAGTTAGCTTCAAGAAATAACACTCTTGATAAACAACAGCAGGGATTATCTTATTCTGAAAAACAAGTTTTATTCTCAGAACAAAATCTTAAAGCTCTTGAAAAAGAACAAGAAAAAAGAAAAGAAGAAGAAAAAATTCTATCAAAAATAAATGATTCTTTAGGTCTTACGGGGGCATTAGTTCAAGGCCTTAGCAAAATTCCAGGCATAGGTGGATCCGCAGGAAAAGCTTTTAAAACCGTCTCAGAAAAAGCAAAAGAAATAACAAAAGAAACAGGTAAAGTTCCTAGTAGGCTTAAAACAATGTCTTTGTTTGCCGGTGAATTTGGCAAAGAACTTATGAATGCGGTAACTGACCCATTAGCAGTTTTATCTGCAATAGGAGCAGCAATGCTTAAGAATAACCAAAAAATTACCGACCTTAGCAGAAGTATGGCAATGTCAACTTTAGAAGCTACAAAATTTGCAGGTGAATTTGACACAATTTCAAAGTCTTCTGGTGATATAAATACTACAACTGCTAATTTAGTTCATAATTTCCAAGACATGAGTGAATCTCTTGGTTTTATGGCAAAATTCTCAGGTGATACTTTAGAAACAGCTACCAAGTTACAATATACTTTAGGACTTAGTGCAGACTCAGTAGCAAATTTAGCAGGGGCAGCAGAAGTATCCGGAGGTAATTTTGATGACCAATATAAAAGTGCACTAAAAATTAGCCATGAAGCTCAAAGAGAAGTGGGTGTAAGAGTTAATTTAAAGAAAGTATTAGAAGACACCGGTAAAATAACAGGACAAATACGAGCTAACTTAGGAGGTAGTATTGAAGAAATAGCAGAAGCAGTTACTAAAGCTACATTATTTGGTTCTACATTAGAAGATGTAGCTAATATGGGTAGTAAGCTTTTAGATTTTGAATCATCAATAACTGCAGAACTAGAAGCGGAAATGTTAATTGGTAAAAATCTTAATCTTGAAAGAGCTAGAGCAGCAGCTTTAGCTGGGGACCAAGTTACATTAATGGAAGAGTTGAATTCACAAATGGGTTCATTAGAAGACTTCCAAGATATGAATGTTATACAACAACAAGCACTTGCTAGCGCTATGGGTATGACGGGAGACCAGTTATCTGATATCTTAATGAAGCAAGAAATTCAAGGCAGAACAGCTGAAGAATTAAGAGAAATGGGTAAAGATGAATTAGCAAACACTGTTGAAAAACAAAGTGCTCAAGAATCTTTTAATGCCGCCGTAGCTCAATTAAAAGGATTATTTGCTGATACTATGAAATTTTTAAATCCTATAATGGAAGGTTTTAGTTTTATAGTTAAACAAGCTTTAGCCTTTAAGGAAGTAATAGTTGCCACAGCAGCAGGGTTTGCTATATATAAAGGTTCTTTGATGGTTATTAATGCCCTTCAAGCTAAAAATAATATTTTATCTTTAAAGGGGTTACGTACTGCTATAGCAACAGCAGCTACAAAAGCAGCACAAAACCCTATAGCAGGTATCGCTGGATTAGTAACAGCTGGCCTTGTTTATGCCTATTTTAACTCTAAAAAAGCTGATGATATGATGTCCCCTGGAGGTAATTCAGGTGGTTATGGTAGTAGAACATTAATGGGTCCAGAAGGTGCAATTGCATTAAATAATAAAGATACAGTTATAGCAGGTACCAATCTATTTGATAAAGGTGATGATGTGATATCTAAGGGAGCAGGCGATATTAAAATGCCAGATAATTCAGAAACAAACAATTTGTTAAAACAATTAATATCAACTAACTCACAAGGATACCAAAGATTAGATAAAAAACAAGAAATATCTCCTGTTGGTTTATACGAAATTGCTTAATTTAATATTTATAATAAAATAAAAATCATGGGATTATTAGACAAATTACAATCAGTAGGATCTATATTTTCTAGAGGAAATGGTCAATCACCAAAACCTGTAGAATTAGATGAAACTAAGTTAGCACCAGCACAATCAACTTTTGATTTAGATGGTGAAACACCAGAAAAATATAGCGACAAATTACCTGAATAACATAATTAAATGGGACTAGTTAATTTAACAACAAATTTAAAGTCTCTACGTTATGGAAAGGATAGAATAGGAGGTGGTTCTAGTAACCAACCTTATATTAAAAAGGATATTCCTGATAGCTTTTCAGATGTAGGACGAACTGGGGGACCAGATGTCATTTTACGAGGTGGAACTTTAGTACCTGGTAGAGCGGCTAAAGATGTTTCTAGGTTAGCCCAAATGTTTTTTGATTTTAAATCAATTGGAGGTCCTTTATTTATAGCTAAAGAAAATTTATTATCACGTACATCAGTTGCTACAGATGGTCAAGGTAAAGCACTAAATAACGGTGTATACTTGCCAACTTCTACTTTATTACAGTCCGCTGGTAATTCTTTAGGACTACATTTAAATAAACAAGGAATTGATCCTTTTAAGGGCATTGGAAAAAATGGAGGTGGTATATTTGAATTATTTGGGGGTAAAGATCCATTAGGACAACCAACTTATGTTGAAATAACATCAAACCCTCAATATAAAAGTAAATTAGAAGGATTTACTACTAATAAAATAAACCAAAAGACAGATTCCCCCGAATTACTTAACTATCAAGGAGGACCAGGATCAATATTAGGTATAGGTAAAACAAGAATACCCTTATCTAAACAAAGAACGGGATTAAATAATCCTGGTTTAAATTATGAAAAAGGAAGTGTAACTTGGGCTGGTAGTCTTGATGCAAAACCCCAAGATTTTGTTTTTAACACTTCTTTAGATTTAAGTCAAACACCCCCTTTTAGTGCAAATAATTTTTCTAACCAACTTAATATTGATACTATTAATAGTGGAAACTATAATACTAAATATACTCCTTCAAAATATACAGGACGTAATTTATTTACTGATGATGATCAATATGTACGTCTTACTACAAATGATCAATTTAAAAGGGTAGGAGCTTCCTCCAAATATTTAGAATTTTTTAATGATAAATCAACATCATCCCCAAAACCAAACCCATTTTCAAGTTTTGCTAATAGAAATTTAGGAGATAATACTAGGGCATTCCAAAATATTATCGATTTAAATTCTTTTAATAATAACCCAGTTACTAAAGCTACTGATATTATAAAAAGTGCATTTGGAGGAGATGGTAAATTAATATCTCCAAATTCTTATAATATAAGTGAAGAAATATTAAAAAAAGAATCTAGTAAAAGCAATCCTAAAATTGAAGAAGATTTTAGAATTAAATCTGATCCTAATACTGCTTCTTTTAGACTAGATTATACTCGTCAAAATATAGAACAAAGAGTTGGTTTAGGTAACCCTGGTAAGAAAAAAAGTAAAGAACAATTAGCAAATTATCAAGAAGGTATAGGGGAATTAGATAAAATAAACTCCTTAAGATTATATAAATCAGGTGTTGTTACTCCTGATACAGATAAAAATGATTTAGTTAAATTTAGAATTGGTATTATTCAAAATGATAACCCTTCTGAAAAAATATTTATTCATTTTAGAGCATTTTTAGATTCTATGTCGGATGATTATACAGCTGATTGGTCGGGTGAAAAATTAATGGGAAGAGGTGAACAATTTTATAGATATGGTGGGTTTGATAGAAAAATTTCTTTAGGGTGGACTGTAGCAGCCCAATCTAAAGATGAATTAATGCCTATGTATCAAAAATTAAATTATCTAGCCTCTACCTTAGCCCCAGATTATTCAAAATCACTAGGTTATATGAGAGGTAATTTAGCTACATTAACTGTAGGTGGCTATTTATACGAACAACCTGGAATTATTACTAGTTTAAGCTACTCAGTTCCAGAGGAATCTCCATGGGAAATAGCAATTCCAACAAAATCAGGAGCTTCTAATAATAATGGTATATTATCTGATAGGAGTGTAAAAGAAATGCCTCATATGATTAAAGTAACAGGTTTTAACTTTATCCCAATACATGAGTTTACCCCTAGAACCCAACAAAATAAATTTAACAGTGATGGTAAATTAACTTCTTTTGGAAAAGAAAGGTATATAGCATTAGATAATGGGGTTAATAGTAACTATGATAGTGAAAATTATATTAAATAATGAAAAGGTATCAAGACATAAAAATTATAAATAATCCTAAAGGTAAAAGATATTATGGAACTACCAAGTATCCAGAAATTCCATTATCTTTAGAAGATATTTATGTGTATACTACCCAGGCAGATAGATTTGATTTACTTGCTCAACAATATTATAATGATTCTTCTTTATGGTGGATAATTTCTTCAGCAAATAGTGATCTACCCCAGAATTCTTATTATATTCCAGAAGGTAAACAAATTAGAATACCCCAAAATATTGCATCGGTGCTTTCTCAATTTAAAGCCCTAAATGGAAGATAGTTATGAATGGAAATATAATAGGAGAAGAATTTGAAGAGTATGTATTTAATCAAATAGCCCAAAGACAAAAAAATCAATTTTCAGGCTTTAATTCTTTACGTACCCCAGAACAATTACAATATTTAAATAACACCAATGCTTGGGTTAAGTTAGCTTCTGGTATTTCTATTAATGAAGCAGAAGGAGGATTAGATAGACTTCGTAAAGTTATAGGAGATGATACTCTTATTAACCAATTTAATGGGATGGGTTTAGCTAAAAAAACAGTTTTGTTTAATGGTATATCAGAAACAACCCCTGCTGAATATAATAACGGAAAAAAAGTAGAAAAACTTTCTGAATATAATTTAAGATCGGGTTATTCTAAATCTTCTAATATATGGAACTTAACATCAGCTTATGGTTTAGGAGGTTCTGATTTTGGTCAACAACCTATGCCTGGTATTATAGATGTTAATGTAAAATCTTTAAATAGAGGATCTATTAGAGAAGCTAATATTAAAATAAAGGCATATAATAAGTTCCAATTTGAAATACTTGAGCTTTTATACTTTAGATTAGGGTGTACTATGATGTTAGAATGGGGTAATGATAAATTTATTAATAATAAAGGAGAATACCAACAAACAGGCAACACTATTATAGAAGATATATGGTTTACTGAAAATAACTATACCCAATTAAGTATGATTGATACTATAGAAAGATATAGAGGGTATTATGATGGTAATTATGATGGTTTTTTTGGAAAGGTAGTTAATTTTACTTGGAACTTTAATGCTGATGGAAGTTATGACATTGATTTAAAATTAATAACAGTAGGGGATGTAATAGAATCTTTACAAGCTAATGTCCCTGTTGATGCCGCAGAAGTAGGATTAATTGAAACTACATTAACTTCTTCAAAAAATGACAAGTCATCCGAGTATATAAATCTTCAAGATTCTTCAATAACTAATGCAGCTCAAAATAATAAAATAGGTAAATATTTATTCACCAGTATAGGAGATGAAACATTATGGGATAGTTCTAACCTAGAGTATTTTTCTTTAAAAGATACTAAAAGTTTAGGATTATATCCTGTAGATAAAAAAATAAATGATAAATATAATTATTTTTTAACCTTTAAAGAATTATTAAACCTTTTCCAAAATAGTATTATACCTGGAATAGAATTAGGGGATAAAATTGATCCCTGTTTAGATATTGAAAAAGATTCATTTGCTAATAAAATTGCTTACTATCCTAATCAAACCTCTCTTGATCCTAGAATTTGCATATTTAAATATGCTTTTGGTAGCATAGGAGAAAAAAACCCAAGATATAGCATAGAGGGCATTCTTACTCCTAGTTATTTATATTACTTAAAAGATTATGTTGGGGTAGTTGGGGATGATATATTATATGGAAGGTTAATGAATATTTATTTAAATTATGATTTTATTTCTAAATGTTTAGTATCTAATACCAAAGATGGAAAATTATCCGTATTTAAATTTTTCCAAAAAATATGTAATGGTATTAATAAAGCTTTAGGAGGACTTAATAATATAGAACCTATTATCAAAAATGATAAAATTGTAACTTTTATTGACCAAAACCCTATTCCTGGGTATTTAGAATCTCTATCTGTAGATAAAACTATTGTTGATTTAGAAGTATATGGGTTTAATCAAGTTAGTGGTTCTGCTAATTTTATTCAAGATATATCTTTTAAAACATCAATTACCCCTGATTTAGCATCTACGTTGACTATAGGTGCAACTGCAGGGGGGTCAACTGAAGATGGTACCGCTTTTGCTTCATGGAATGAAGGTTTAAAAGATAGATACGCTTTAAAATATGTAGAACCCCAAGGGAATCCAAAAGCTACTTCAACTCCAAAAGCTAATAGAGTAAAAGAATTAATAAAAATTTTTGATAATAAATCTGGATGGAGATTATACCTGAGGAACGGGAAAGACCCTAATGAAGATGAAATTGAAGGTACTGGAATATTTCCAACAAAAGAATCAGAATATACGAATAAAAAAAGAGGTATTACCCATGAATTAGTATCAGGGGCTATGTCTGTTAGAGAATTTGTAGTTAAATCATTAGAAAAAGATAATTATATTGAAGAAAATAAAGATATTATTTCCCAATCTCAATTAGCTTTAGAAAAAAATAATAATTATGCTGTTTATTTAGCTGAAGCTTTTGGTGGTGAAACAGGTGTAAAGGTTGCAAGTATAGTAGAGGGCGAACTTAAAGAAAAAAATATCACTCCTATTCGTCCCGCTAAATCAAAATATACTTTATTTGATTCTAAATTTATAGATAGGGCTAAATCAACTTATAGATCATATATTAATGCTATATCAAAAGCAAATTTTTACGATGTGGAAGAAATAGATGAAAAATCCGCTTCTAATACAATTGGTTTTATCCCCGCGGGGTTCAATATAGACTTACAAGGAATTTCTGGGATTAAAATATATAATAAATTAAATATTAATAATACTTTCTTACCATCTCAGTATCCCAAATCCTTAAAATTTATAATAAAAGGAGTTAGTCATAAAATTAGCAATAATACTTGGAATACTTCTTTAGATACTTTTTCAATACCTAAAGTTAAACCTATAGAAAGAGGGGATATCTCTAAATTTTTATCTCAAATAGCTACTATTAATGGTGCAGAAAGATTAAAAGACTTAGAAGATCAAAAACCATTACCTCCTCTAGGAGATAAAATTACCCGTATTTATTATAAAGGTAAATTAACAGATAGAGGAGCAGTATTAAGAAAAATGAATAATGATGCCAAACCAACTTTCCGAGCATTTTTAAATGATTTTGTAAATAATTGGGATGGTTATAAAATGCACATAAATTCTATAGGAAGAACACTTGAAAAATCTGTTGAACTCCAAATAGAAGACCCTAAAAACGCATCCCCAGGATATTCTAAACATAATTATTATGCCGGTTTAGATTTTAATATAGAAACCCCTATGGGAGAAATGTTAATGAAACAAGGAATGAAAAATAAATGGATAAACCAAGGATTTGAAAAATTAGCTGCCAAACATGGTATAGTATGGGGTGGTAACTTTTCAAGCTATGAGGATTGTATTCATTTTGAATATGTATTTAATATAAATAAAGCAGTTGAAAATGCTATTGAAAAATATGGTTCATTAGAAGAAATGGAAGGTGATGATGGTAAATACGTAAAACTAACATAATATGTACTATCCAAAATCCCAAATAATAGAAAATTTATATACCAATGGAGGAGAATTAAAACCTTTTAATGAAGAAACCCAATACACAGGGCATTATTATAAAACCTCTACAGGAGAATTTTACTCAGGTAAAAACCCTAATGCCAATAAAAATATTCCCTTAGAACCTTTATTTCCTTTAGGCAATGACATAACAAATCCTAGCTTCAATGTAAATAATCAAGAAAAAAGTAAAGTTAAATTTACTTCTCTTGAATCCGAGCCATTAGGAAACAATTATTATGTTATTGATAATTCTTATTATAGAGCTAAATCTCTTCCACAAAATAGAGGTAAAGCACCTAGACCCCCTATTCAAAGTATTCCAAAACCTACACAAGAAGATTATAAAGAAAAAAAATTTACTAGATACTTTGTAAAAAAAGCTACCCAAGCCCAATTTATTGAGATTAATAAAGAAGAATATGAATTATTTAAAAATCAAGACTCGACTGTACAATCTAACTTATATTTTCCTATAAAAATTGAATGGGTTTTAATAGGAAATAGAACAGAAGTATTTAACCAAAATAAATCTACTATTAGACTTTATGAATCTACAAATAAATTATATGGATTTACCCTATCTTTTAAAAATCAATACTTAAACTATTACAGATCAGATATGAATTCTAATTTGTATACTGATGGAACTGAATATATAAAAAGATCTACAGGTCAACCTTATGTTGGGAAATATCATATTCATCCTACAAAAGGTCCAATGGAAGGAGAAAATCATGTATCCACCCCTCATGATTATTTAGATCCTATTTTAAAAGATGATAAAAAATCCCTTGGAAATAGCACAGGAGGTTATTAACGTTACGGAAATAAAAAGGTTATATGTACTGGCTTGTAGAAAACGAGGAGCAGTTAAATGTTTTAATAAATAGTAGTTATAAAGAGGCTTTCATTGAGGTAATACCTTATAATGATACCATACACCCTGTACAAAATCATGTTAGTTTAGTGTATATTAGACCGATTAATGCGAGTAAAGGTTTTATGATATGTAGTAGGCATAGTGAATCTTTAAATGCGTTAAACACGCGTATAAGCGAATTAATAAATAAGTTTGAAATATTATATTGTAGGGATAAAAAAGAAATATTACATTATTTTCCAAACAAAGCTCTTTATGACATAACACCACCTCCTCATACGTATATACGACCTACAACACAAACACATGATTTATACTATCGTGAACACAAGGACAATCCGGAGTTAAACTTAATTATACCCATTGTTAAACATTATGAATTGTGTGAGACGATTTTTAGAGATCTAAAAGCAAATATTAACATAGAAAAAACAAAATATGATGAATTCTTTAACAGTAGAGTATCCGTGGTATTCAACGCCATCGAGAGAAGTGGCATACGTATAC
>MDTC01135940.1_pt1 | contig 10672 bp, 9 predicted proteins | sample 811181 | NCBI WGS metagenome assembly MDTC01 (sample SAMN05326644, study PRJNA326480) | marine metagenome | isolation source: seawater | place: Pacific Ocean: North | collected 2011 | reverse complement strand
CTTTTTTTAAATACCTACCAAGCGATTCGCCGTCATGGGGAAGTTTTTCTACATAAATATAACGCCCAAGACTGCTATACCAGTCACTTAAATAAGTATAATTGAAGAAGATTGATACCCTTTTTTAAAATTCATCAAATTTTATTTAAATTTTTGATGATAAAAAAAGTATTAGTAACTACCATAATGAGATATATCATGATAAAAATTTTTCTAACGTTTTTGAAAGTATCAAATCATGGAAAGATTTCCATGTCAATCATGAAATACAACTTCAAGAAGCAGTTGGCTTTAAGTTAATGTATTCTCAATTGAATAATGCGCTCGTGAAATATATTAACGAAAACAGAATAAGTATAATACACTTGACAAGAAAGAATAAGTTGAAGCAGTACCTATCCAAGATAAGAATGAAAAAGACAAAGGTAGCTCATATTGATAATTCAAATAAAATAGAGTCTCATCCCTTAAAATTTTATGTCAATAAAAAGAAGCTAAAAAAATTTATAGATCAATCAAAAATTCATGAAGAAATCTTTCGAAAAAAATTCCCTAACTGTGATATTTACGAATTACATTATGAAAATATACAGAATGATTTTAATCAAGTAATCAAATTTATTGGAATTAAAAATTGTATGAGAAAATCTGAAGTGAGCATACGAAAAATTAACTATCTAGAAATTGAAGATCAAATTTCTAATTATAAAGAGGTTGAACTATTTTGTATTAAAAATAACATCACATTTTAAAATTTATATTGGATTTAATTTTTCTTCTTTTTTGCTTATTTTTATATTTTAAAGGTAATAAATCCTTTTCAATAACGGGATTTTTAGCACTCTCAACAAATTATTTTAGGTTGGGTTCAAAACATGATAGTTTGTTTTTTAAACATGATGTTCAATACTCAGCCATACTATTCGTAATAATTGTTTTTAGCGTTGAGTTTTACAAGCACAATAAATTTAGATATGCAAAAAAAGAGGTTAAAAAATTACTTAAAATTTTTACACTATTTCTTTTAATTTCTATTTCAGTCGATATTTTATCAAACGGTACATCAATTTTTGATGTTTTTACTTCTTTAAAAACATGGCTTTTATTATTGAGTTTTTATATTTTTTCAAGATTGAAGTTAGAAGAATTACATCGTATTTTAATGCTAATTTGTATCATTACATCCATTCATGTTTTTATCTTTTATTTTCAATACTTTACTGGGATCGTTATTGTTGATACTAAAATTATTGAGGAAGATTTTTCCTCTGGTAATTACACGAGGATGGGATATCCACCTTACTATACATATCTATTGATATTAATTTTATTGTCAGATATTTTTAAACTTAAGCCTATTTTCAAATATTTAGTCTTGCTCCTTGCTTTTGCAACATCATTGGTTTCATTAACCCGGTCCATGACCGCAGCATTTATCATTGGAATTTTAACTTGTAATTTTTTAAAAACCCCCTCAAGTTTATTTAAATATTTGCTGGTTGGTGTGATTTTGCTTTTTATGACACCAATTATAGTTTCCAATTTTCCGATATTAACTGAGCGTTTTGGTGAGGGTTATTCCGATTTTTCAAATTCTTTTGCGAATATCGATGCCTCTTCACAAGAAGGTACTTTTCATTACCGATTGCTACATATGATTGAAAGAGTTGTTTATATTTCTGAGGATTTTACAAGATCTATTTTTGGAGTTGGTTTTGTACATGAAAAGAATTATACCGCGGACCCTTTTACATTTGGAATTTATAAGGAAGAATACAATGCCATTTCCCAATTAGGAACAGCAGATATATCATGGTCTGGTTTATTTTTGCGTTTGGGTTTTGTTGGCGTAGCCATTTACCTTTTATTCTTTCGATATTTTATAAAATTATTCTACAGTTTTAAAAATTTTCCTGTAGCGAGAGTTGGATTTGCATACATTTTCATTTCCTTATTTATATTGAGCTTTTCTTCTTCAAGAATTGCTTTTGGTACTTTTTGGCCACTAATTTTCATTTTCTATTATTATTTACAAAAGCAACTAATTATAAACAAAACCACGCAGCATTGAGAATTTGCCATGTAATTTTTTCTTTTGAACTAGGGGGAGCTGAAGCTATGCTGGTTGATATTGTGAATGAGCAATTTTCAAAGGCCGATATAAGTATAATAGTAATCAATAATATTTACAATCAAGCTTTAATTAATAAGATTGATAAGCGTGTTAATGTCTTTTTTATCAACCGTAAAATAGGGTCTAAAAATCCTTACCCCATCATTAGATTAAACTTTCTTTTGTTTCGATTGAGTGCCGATGTCATTCATTGTCATAACCACAATATAGCAACAATAATTCCAATTTTTAAAAGAAAATTAGTACTAACGCTCCACGATGTTGGTATAACATCAAAAAACTATAATAAATATTTGAAGCTATTTGCCATATCTAATAGCGTAAAACTTGATATTTATAAACGATCTGGTTTAAATGCAATTAGAGTTTACAATGGAATCAATCTAGGTTTAATCCATCAAAAAAAAGATTTTTCAGTTTCAGATAAATTTAAAATTTTGATAGTAAGTCGGCTGAGACATAACAAAAAAGGGCAGCACCTTGCGCTTAAAGCCGTTAAAATATCAAGTGAAAAAGGAATAAAAAATATTACTTTAGATATTATTGGTGAAGGACCTTCAAAAGTTTTTTTGGAAAAAATGACAAAAAAAAATGATTTAGAAAATCAAATAAATTTTTTAGGATTTAAAGACAGAAATTACATTTATAAGCATATCAAAGATTATGATTTATTGTTGCAGCCTTCATTGTATGAAGGATTTGGCCTAACGGTCGTTGAGGCTATGGCGGCAAAAGTTCCGGTGTTGGTTTCTAATATTGAAGGTCCGATGGAAGTTATTGAAAATGGAAAATTTGGATATTTTTTTGAAGTTGGTAACCCTAAAGATTTATCACTTCAAATTGATAAAATCATAAAAAACTATGGCGAAAATAAATTTATTTTAAAGATAGAAGAAGCCCGCAAAAGAGTAATTGAAAAATTTGACATAAAACATACAGCCCAAAATTACATTAACAGCTATTAGCCTATTTAACTCAAACAAACTCAAAAATAGATCATGTTAAAAATATTCATGCTTTTATTTAAACTTAAAATTCTGTTTGCGTCTAGAGCACTGATGAACTTAAATCGTATTATATTTTCATGCAGCGTGTCTTACACCATAGTTTATGGTAAAAATATAAAATTTGGTCACAGTGGATTGGGTGTTGTAATTAATTGAGATGTTCGAATAGGTAATAACTGTTTGATTGGAACTGGAGTAACCATTAGTGGAAGTAACAAGATTAGCAAAGTTCCCATAATTGGCAATAACGTATACATTGCAACTGCAGCAAAAATTATTGGAGCTTTTAAGATTGGTAATAATGTTGTGGTGGCCGCTAATGCTATTGTTATTAAGGATATTCCAGACAATACTTTGGTAGCAGGTGTACCAGCTCAAGTAAAAAAACAAAACATAAAAAGCAAAGATTACTTTTAATGAAAAGTAAAAAAAATGTATTAATCATTTTACCACATTTAATTGGTAAGGGAGGCGTGGCACAATATTGGAGAAATTTAAAACCATTTTATGATTCATCTCACGAATTTAATTTTTATTATTTTCAAATAGGAAGCAATAAAAAACAAAATTTACACATAATTAAAGATCAACTGAGGTTAAACGATCTTTTAAAAAACAAAGATTTCGATTTTGTACACTTAAACCCTTCTTTGAATTACAAGAGCATAGCGAGAGATTGTTTGTTTATAAAAAAAATTAGGAAGTTTAAAATTCCATTTATGGTTACTTTCCATGGTTGGAATCCAAAAATTGAAAAACAACTAAGAACTTATTTTCCCTTTATTTTAAAAAGTACTTTTTTAAAATCTTCATATATCTTAGTCCTTTCAGAAGAATTCAAAAAAAATATCCTAAACTGGGGTTTTAAAAATGGAATAAGTGTTGAAACAACTTGCATTGGGAATGATTTGTTAGACGGTTTCAATATCCACCAAAAAATAGAAAAGTTTAAGAATTCTGATTGTATACACATTCTTTACATTTCAAGAATAGTAAAATTGAAAGGAGTATTAGAGACCATCAAAGCAATTGAAATACTTAGTTGTAAATTCAATGTTAAACTGAATATTGCTGGAGTTGGACCATATTTAAACCAAGCAAAGGATTATGTTCGTTCAAAAAAAATATCAAATGTTAAATTTTTGGGTTATGTTCAGGGAGATAATAAGCTGAACTTATTTTACAACAGTCATATATTATGTTTCCCAAGTATTTATCCTGAGGGTTTACCTGTTACCATCATGGAAGCAGTTGCAACAGGGTGTGCATTAATTACAACTCCTAACGCCGGTATAAAAGATATTTTTATTAAAAACAAAATGGGATTATTTTGCAGTAATAAGCCACATGATATTGCTTCCAAAATTAAAAATTTATTGAACTCAGGAAATTTACTAAAGGTCATGGAATTTAACAATAATCATGGCCATAATTACAGTGCAAAATACGTGTATTCAAGATTAATAAAAATTTACAAATCAGTACTTTGATGTGAAAAAAAAAATAACTTGGATATTTAATAGGTGGAAAATAATTGATCATCCATTTGAAGATTTTTATAGGTTTAGACAGCTCTTTCAATTGCTTATATATGATAGGTTCTCTGCTATTTTTTTTAAAAAGAAGAAGTGTTTTCAATTCACAAATAATTACCATATTAATATCAAATCTTTAGAAAAACTTTGGACATCAAATTTTAATTGCAAAAAAATTAAATTTTATGATCTTGTCATTGATGATATATTCCAAATAAAAAATTGGCGATTAGATTTAAAAAATAATATTTCTTCAGAAATTAGATTTTGTAATTCAATCAAATCTCAAAACTTTAATAAAAATGGAGATATCAGATATATAGCTACTCTTTCCAGGCTTCAATTCCTTCCTTATCTAGTCTGTGAATCTATATTATATAAAGACGAAAAACAACTTGATAATGTTTACCAACTTCTGCTTAATTGGCACAACGATAACCCTTATCTGAAGTCTATTAATTGGAAAAGTGGAATTGAAATTTCAATTCGAAGTTTAAATTTAGACCTCTCTAGAGCTCTTTTAGACAGTTTTCCAGAAAAAAATCAAACAATTAAAGACTTAAAAAAACTTATAGACGAAATTCAATACTTAAATTATAAGTTTTTAAAAAATCATTTGTCTTATTATTCATCTGCAAACAATCATTTGCTGTACGAGCTTATAGGTTTGTTTTTTCTAACATCTTCATACGACTTTCATGATAGTAAATATTGGACGAAAAGAGCTTCCGATGAACTTAGATTAGAACTAATCAAACAAACTTATGAGGACGGTTTTACTAAGGAACAAGCCACTCATTATCATGCTGAAGTAGTGAATATCTTTTGTATGTACTTTTCACGAGCACAAGCTATATCCCTTGATTTTACTAAATCAGTGATTGATAGGTTTCAAAAAATGTTTGAGGTTTTACAATTATTTATCAAAGATGATAACAATTTATGGAATATTGGAGATAGTGATGATGGAGAAATTATTTATCCCTATTTTGATATAAATTACAATTTGTATGATTCAATATACAAAAGTTATGGTGCATTTTTTTTAAGTGAATTTGAAAATGATTTAAGAACGATATTTTATCAACCAAAAAAAATATTGAGATTTTGTACAAATTTTAATTCTAAAGCAAAAAGTTATAGTAACATAACCAAATCGGGCTACTATATTTTTAAAGATAAAAAAACTCATATAGTTTTTGATATCGGGAAGATTGGTTACGGCGCATTGGCCGCACACGGGCATGCAGACATATTACAAATTCTATTGAGAAATAACGACGAGGATATTCTAGTTGATCCGGGCACATACCAGTATAATTCAAAGCACGAAAAATGGAGAAATTATTTTAAAGGAACATTAAGTCATAATACAATATCGGTTAATGGATTAGATCAATCGAAATCTGGAGGCAGAATGATGTGGATCAACAAACCAGTCATAGATTTGAATTCTTATATAGAAAATATGGATACGACTGAGGTCAAGGCCACACACAATGGATTTTCTCAACAAAGATTAAATGTGTTACATACTAGAAAAATAAAATTTCACAAGAATTCTAAAAAACTCATTATAGAAGATTTTTTATCAGCACCAAAAAATAAAAAATACTCTATAGTGTTTAGTCTAAATTTTGGAAATCTTGAATTAAAAATCAAAGACAAAAAAGTATTTTTACTGAGTAAAAAAAATAAGGTCACAATATCAAATGAATTTTTTAATTCTGCACATATATATAATTCAAATATTTCCAAGCCCTCCGGGTGGATGTCCAATAAATTTGATCATAAAATGGGTATAAATAAATTGGAGTTAGCTCTAGATTTAAAAGGAGAATTTTCAATGCTGACTAAAATTAGATTTTAGATTTACAATGAATGAAAAAATCATTTATATATTAGGCGCTGGTCGCAGCGGCACAACATTGTTAGATATTATTTTGGGGAATGAGCCTCAATTTTTTTCAGCTGGAGAATTAAATAGAATTCCAAAACGAAATTTTTCTCCTCATTTACCCAGAGATGAAAATGTTTTTAAATTTTGGAATCATGTCAAGGCCTGTATTAACAATTACGAGAGTGAATATTCTAATTTTCAAAAGTTAGAATATCATTTTGGGTTTATTCATAGATTTATAAAAAGAAAATCTTTCAAAAAATACATTTTTTTTAATAAAGAACTTTTTAAATCAATTGTTAAAGCATCCAAAAAGTCCTTTATTATTGATTCTTCCAAATACCCATTAAGAGCTTTATGGTTGAGTAAAATTTACGGTAAAGAAATTTGTTTTATTTACATGAAGAGACATCCCCTAGCGACAGTTAGCTCTTTTGGAAAAAAATCTGTTGAGCAGCCTCATAAATCAAATTATTATGCACACTTTTATCTTTTATTCATAAACATATTATCAAATATTATTTTTAATTTTTTATTGCCAAAAAAATCTAAAAAATGTGTTATTCATCTTGAAGACCTATCATCTAATAGTTTAAAATCTATTTCACATATTGAAAGGAGTTTGGGTTTAGATTTGAAGAATTTAATTAAAAAAGTAGAAAATAATCAATCATTTGATGTTGGTTTTTTATTTGATGGCAACCGTCTTAGGTTAAGAAAAAAAATTATTTTGATAAATAATAATAACAAAAAAAGATTAAAAGTTATTGACAAGTTTTTGTTGTCAATTCATAAATTTTTTTGGTATTATTAATTTCATTTAGAATTTTAATAATTATATTTTATATCATTATATTAAATGTTGAGCTCACACATAGCTATCAAAAACAAATATACATTGATGCTCCACATACATGTTTCAATTAACCAAAAATTATATTTATGCTTTCAAAAATAACATTAACCTTTAAAATTATATAAATGAATATCAGTGTATTTGGACTTGGCTATGTAGGCTGTGTGAGCATGGGATGTTTGGCACAAAACGGCAACAAAGTAATTGGAGTTGATGTCAATCAAAATAAAATTGATTTGTTAAATAATGGCAAACCTACTATCATAGAAAAGGACATTGATAGAATCATTGCCAAACAACACAAAGCAGGAAGAATCTCTGCAACTAAAGACCCAATAAAAGCGGTTTTAGAAACACAGCTAAGTATTATTGCTGTAGGGACTCCATCTACACCCCAAGGTCATTTGAATTTAAAATATATATTTAAAGTTGCAGAAAATATTGGCTTGGCTTTGAGGTCAAAAAATGATTTTCACATCGTTGCGATTCGCTCTACAGTAATGCCAGGAACTTGTGATAAAGTGGCTGAGATTATAGAAAGCACTTCTGGTAAAAAAAGAAATAAAAGCTTTGCCATTGTGGATAACCCAGAATTTTTAAGAGAAGGTACAGCTGTAGAAGATTATTACAACCCCCCTCTGACACTTTTAGGATCTGATAATAAGAAGGCGGCTGAGAAACTGGCACTTTTATATGAGCAACTTCCGGCGGAAATAATAATAACCGAGCTAAAAACAGCAGAAATAATGAAATACGTAAACAACACATTTCATGCATTAAAAATTTCCTTTGCCAATGAAATTGGAAATGTTTGCTCGGCTCTTGGTATAGATTCCCATCAAGTTATGAACATATTTTGCAGGGATAAACAGTTAAATATTTCTAGTTATTACTTTAAACCTGGCTTTGCATACGGTGGTTCTTGTCTTCCCAAAGACCTCAAAGGTTTAAATACATTGGCGCATGATTTATATATTAATACGCCGGTAATAAATTCTATTGGACAATCTAATGAAATTCAAATTGAAAGAGCCACTAATATTATTCAAAACTATTCAAACAAAAAATTAGGTTTTTTAGGCTTGAGTTTTAAGGCGGGTACTGATGACCTAAGGAATAGCCCTGGAGTCAGGGTCATAGAATCTCTATTGGGAAAAGGTGCAGACATAAAAATTTATGACAAAAATATCAATACAACCATGCTTACAGGGACCAACAAAGATTATATAGACGCTCGTATTCCTCATTTGTCTAAGCTTTTAGAAATTAATTTAGACCAACTAATTGATTCTTCAGAAGTTTTAATTATAAACACAAAGGAAGCAGAGTTTAAAAGTTCTATTCCAAAATTTTCTAACAAAATAATCATAGATTTTGTAAGACTGGATGAACAATTAATAGGTAGTAAAAATTACATTGGTATTAATTGGTCCATGGGACAAAGTATTGATTCCGATCGTCCATCGGCAGAAGATACAGTCTTAAATTAAACCATGATAAACTTAAAAGGAAAGCATGTTTTATTTATCGTAGAGAACCTCCCTGTTCCCTTTGACAGAAGAGTATGGCAAGAAGCCACCACACTGAAAGAATCCGGCATGGATGTTTCCATAATTTGCCCAATGATGAAAGGATATACAAGCCCCTATGAGTTATTGGGTGGCATAGAAATATACCGACATCCACTTCCTTTAGAAGCAAGAGGTGCTCTGGGTTATTTATTTGAATATGGAGCAGCTATCTACTGGGAGAAAAAATTAGCCAGACAGATTTACAAGAAAAAACCATTTGACGTCATACATGGATGTAATCCCCCAGACTTGATTTACCTGACCGCAATGAAGTATAAGAAAAAAGGGGTTAAATATGTTTTTGACCATCACGATATAAATCCTGAACTCTACATTGCTAAGTATAATAAAAAAGATTTTTTTTATAAGCTCATGTGTTTTTTTGAAAAGAGAACTTTTAAAGTGGCAGATGCCAGTATTGCGACCAATGAATCTTATAAAAAAATTGCCATAAACCGAGGTGGAATGAACCCCAAATTGGTGCAGGTTGTTAGAAGTGGACCAAAACTAGATCGGCTTAAGCTTCAAGCCCCCAAAAATGAATTTAAAAAAGGAAAGAAATACTTATTGGGTTATTTGGGTGTCATAGGAGAACAAGAGGGAATTGATTTATTGTTGGAGAGCATGCTCGTTATTGTAGAAAAAAGAAAAGATATACAATTGGCAATTGTAGGAGGTGGCTCAGATCTTGAAATATTAAAAGCAATGTCACAAGAAAAGGGATTGTCGAAATATGTTGATTTTTATGGTAGGGTCTCTGATCAAAAGTTGTTAGACATTCTTAATACAGCAGATGTTTGTGTAAATCCAGACAAACCTACTGAGATGAATAATCTTTCAACAATGAACAAAATAATGGAGTATATGGCGCTAAAAAAGCCTATTGTGCAATATGACCTCAAAGAAGGGCGCTTCTCTGCTCAAAAAGCATCCTTGTATGCTAAGGATTCCATTGATTTTGCAAATCACATTATGTATCTTATAGATCACCCAAAAACAAGAAATGAGATGGGTCAGTTTGGGTATAGCAGAGTAGTTAATGAATTGTCATGGGAATTTGAATCAAAAAAATTAATCAAATTTTACCAACAATTATTTATCAACAGGGCTAATAAATTTTACTAAACAAAATCCTTTTTATAAATCTAGTAAAAATTATTTTTAAAAGTATTTACAATTAATTTTTGATTGGTACATAAATAATATAAAACCTACAGAAATTATAAAATATGATTTCAATTTCAAGACCCTCTTTTATAGTATCACAGCGAGATTTTTCTTTGGGTTGGTTTGCTAAAACCAATCAATTTTTTATTCTGGAGGGGTTGCTGGAATCCTTTTTTATAAAGGGTCAGAAAATGTCTGAAGTTGATTTTAACAATATATTTCAAGCACTTTTAGTTGAACACCCATCTCTAAAAATATTTCTAGAAACCCTGTCCGTGGCCAATACAATTCCCAATAATTTTCCATCTCAAAAAAATAATTATAACACAATTTCTAAAGATACTTTTACAGCCTCTACACTCAAACTCTCGAACGAGGTTTTAAATGCAGTTTATCACAACAAACAACTTCAAACCCTTTTTCAAGCCCCCTATAAGCATCTAGTTTCTCAAAATAATGTCATTCATCAGGAAATACTGATTGCAACAGCCGCTGAAAGTTT
>MDTC01032248.1_pt1 | contig 10672 bp, 13 predicted proteins | sample 811181 | NCBI WGS metagenome assembly MDTC01 (sample SAMN05326644, study PRJNA326480) | marine metagenome | isolation source: seawater | place: Pacific Ocean: North | collected 2011 | reverse complement strand
TGGTTTCATTATAGAAAAAATGGATTAACAGCAAGTAATATATATAAAGCATTAGGGACTGAATCTGCGAAAAATAGTCTTATATTTGAAAAATGTAAACCTATAATTAAAGGATCTAATAAATCAACTAATATTGATAGCGCTTTTCATCATGGACATTTATATGAACCTGTATCTATACAAATATATGAAAATATGTATGATACTAAAATTGGAGAATATGGGTGTATTGCGCATGATAAATATGAATTTTTAAAAGCATCTCCGGATGGAATCAATATAAAAAGAAATAATGATAGATATGGTAGATTGTTAGAGGTAAAAAATCCAGTAAGCAGAGAATTAAGCGGTACACCTAAACTTGAATATTGGGTTCAAATGCAACATCAAATGGAATGTTGTAATTTATATGAATGTGATTTTATAGAAACCATATTTAAAGAATATGAAAATGAAGATGATTATAAAAATGGAGATCATGAATGGAAAGGTGTTATAGTAATGTTTAATGATTCTAATAATGAACCATATTATGAATATCCAGAATTAAATTTAAGCGAAGAAAATTTCGATAAATGGTATGATGATACAATGGATAAAAATAATGATAAAACTTGGATTAGAAATATGTATTGGTATTTAAAAGATATATCTATTGTTTTAGTAACTAGGAATCAAAAATGGTATAATGCCGTAATTAAAGATTTTATTAAGTTATGGAAAATTGTAGAAAAAGAAAGAATAACGGGATATGATCATAGAAAACCTAAATCAAAAAGTAAAAAAATTAACACTATTAATATCGATACTAAACAAAAAGATATAAAACAATTATTTAACGAATTGCCTGATAGTCCAAAAGTAGATAATGGTAATGTAATTATCAGGGTAAGAACTCAATCATTTGATAATAAATAGATTTCTAAATTTAATTATTTTATTTATTATCAAAACTTTCAACTAATAAATTTCTTTCTTTTGAAGAAATTCCAGAAATAATATCATTTAAATCTATTCCTTCTTTTCTTATGTATATTATCACTAATATTAATAATAAGGCCATCACTACCATAAACATTGTCATCATTATTACTACTTCTTTACTTAATAACACTTTACACACAAATTCACATAATTTTTTTTTATTATTCAGTATTTCTAATGCTTTTTTTAACATATATATTTTAATTATATTTTTTAAATTGAATATATAATTTAAAATAATTATTTAGAAATTAAATATACTATATATTATATCTCATGAATCAAAATACTCAAGAAGATTATGTTATTAAAAGAAATGGCGATACTGAGCATATGTCGTTTGACAAAATATTAAAAAGGGTAAAAACCCTAGGAGGTGAAGAAATTCACGTAAATTATACATCTCTATGCACAAAAATTATTGATAGACTTTACAATAATATCCCTACTCATAAAATTGATGAATGTTTAGCACAACAATGCGCATCATTAGCAACTTCTCATCCTGATTATGGTATTCTAGCGAGTAAAATTGTAATTTCAAATCATCATAAAAACACAGTTGATAATTATTTAGAATTAGTTGAAAAATTATTTAAATTTAAGGATATTCATGATAATGATAGTCCTTTGATTTCTAAAGATACGTATGAAACTGTTATTAATAATCATGAAGTGATTCAGTCATGGTTTGATTATGAAAGAGATTATCTTTTTGATTATTTTGGATTTAAAACTCTAGAAAGAGCTTATTTAATGAAAATTAATGGTAAAATTATTGAAAGACCACAACATATGTGGATGAGAGTTGCTATCGGCATTCATGGTAATGACCTTGACAATATTAAACTGACATATGATCTTATGAGTCAAAAATATTTTACTCATGCTACACCTACCCTTTTCAATGCTGGAACACCTCGTCCTCAACTTAGTTCATGTTATCTATTAGCAATGGAGAATGATAGCATTGATGGAATATATAATACATTGAAGGATTGTGCTCTTATTAGTAAATGGGCGGGAGGTATTGGTATTCATATACATAATATACGCGCATCAGGTTCTCATATTAGAGGAACTAATGGAACATCTAATGGAATTGTCCCCATGTTACGTGTGTTTAATAATACAGCACGCTACGTTGATCAAGGTGGCGGAAAGCGAGCAGGTAGTTTTGCTATTTACCTTGAACCATGGCACTCTGATATTTTGGAATTCCTTGATATGAAGAAAAATCATGGAGATGAAGAAGCAAGAGCTAGAGATTTATTCTATTCTCTTTGGGTCAGCGACCTTTTCATGAAAAGAATTAAGGAAGATAAGGATTGGACTCTTATGTGCCCAGACCAATGTCCAGGATTACCTGAAGTTTATGGACAAGAATTTGAAGATTTATATGTTAAATATGAAAATCTAGGCAAAGGAACTAAGACTATTAAAGCCAGACAACTATGGTTTAAAATATTAGATAGTCAAATTGAAACTGGCGTTCCATATATTCTATATAAAGATGCTTGTAATAAGAAATCTAATCAAAAAAATATTGGCACAATTAAAAGTTCAAATCTATGCACTGAAATTATTGAATATTCAGATAGCACTGAAACTGCTGTATGTAATCTAGCAAGTATTGGACTTAGTAGATTTGTTACAAAACCTACTCATCGTCTAAAAAATGTTACTCTATATACAAAAACTAAATGTAATTGGTGTCTATTAATGAAAAATATATTGAAGATAAATGATATTTCATATCAAGAAATAATTATTGAAAAAGAAGAGTTTGATGAATTTAAAGAGAAATTTAATGTTGAGACTGTACCACAGTTATTGAATGATGGAGTATTGGTTGGTGGATATGATAAGGTAAAACAAATTCTAGCACCATCATATGATTATGATAAACTTCATGAAATAACAAAAACTGTAACTAGAAATTTAAATAAAGTTATTGATGTGAATTTCTATCCTACTGAGAAAACTAGAAAATCTAATTTAAGACATAGACCGATTGGTATTGGTGTTCAGGGACTTGCTGATGTATTTGCTTTAATGAATATTCCATTTCACTCTGAAGAAGCTAGCAAAATTAATAAAATGATATTTGAAACTATTTATCATGCTTCACTAGAAACTAGCATGGAACTATCAAAAGAAAGACATAAAAATATGGAAAAAGTAATTCAAGCTCGAAAGGATAAAAAATTCACTTTTAAACAAGAATATTATTTTGGACAAAGAATTCCTGAAAATAATTCTACAAAAAATTATGAATATTATCATATAGTCGATGATGAAACAAATGAATTATTGAATTCAACATATCCAATGTATGATGAAGTTGTTCTTAATGAAAAGAATACTCATAAAGGATGTTATTCTACATTTAAAGGTTCTCCTGCTAGTAAGGGAATTTTACAGTTTGATATGTGGGGGGTTGTTCCTAGTAGTAGATATAATTGGAATAAACTAAAGGAAGATATTATTCTTCATGGTCTAAGAAATTCTCTTTTAGTCGCGCCAATGCCTACTGCTTCTACTAGTCAAATTTTAGGAAATAATGAATGTTTTGAACCATTCACTAGCAATATATATGTTAGGAGAACAATTGCTGGAGAGTTTATAATGATAAATAAATATTTGATTAGAGAGTTGATAAACATGGGATTATGGGATGAAAATATGAAAAATAATATTATAAAGTTGAATGGTTCTGTTCAGGGTATTAAACAAATTCCAGATGAAACTAAAGAAAAATATAAGATTGTATGGGAAATACCAATGAAACATATTATTAATATGGCATCGGATAGAGGCGCGTATATATGTCAAAGTCAAAGTATGAATCTTTGGATGAAAGAACCAACATATGCCAAACTAACTAGTATGCATATTTATTCATGGCAAAAAGGACTAAAAACCGGTATATATTATCTTAGAACTAAGGCCAAAGCTGCGCCTCAACAATTTACTATTGAACCCGATAAACAAAATACTTTAGAAGACGAAGAAGAAGATTGTCTTATGTGTGGTTCTTAAACATTTAATATTTTGTATTATTTATATAATTAATAAAAAATATCTTTTCTTTTTATATATGGCTTTAGCATTAAAAGATGTAACTAATATACCCAATACAATACAAAATGATAATATGATGTTTCCTATGGATTTAAAACCTAGTCCAATAACTATCCCTCCAGCACCTAGCACTAGTTCAATGCCATTAGCATCTCCTATGACTAGAGCATACAGTAGTGACCAAACTGAACAAATATATGAATCAAATCCTCTTGCAAGACTTCTTGAAAAATTAGATAAAGAAGATATAGACAAAGTAGAACATCAAACTATAAAAGAAATAGAAGAAGAATTAAAAGGAGCTCCTTTGAAAGGTATCAATTTCGGGCCAGGTCCAGCCTGGAAAATGGAAAAAAAAAGAAATTATTATTATCGATGGAATCCATCAAAATTAAGTGAATGGGATCCAGAATTAGCAAAGACAAAGAAACAAATCGAAAAAGAAGATGCTCTAGAAGAATATAAAAAAATGGGCGGTAAAAGATATTCAAGAAAAAATATTAAGAAAAGAAGAAGGAAAACTAAAAAAAATAAAAAAAGAAAAACTAAAAGACGACAAAGAAAAGGAAAAAAAAGGTCTAGAAAACGTTAATTAAATAAATATATATTATATAGTATTATGATTGATTCTAATACAGTAATAAATATAAGTTTTACAGCATTTATAGCAATTATGGCTGGATTCTATTATTTTGGAATTATAAAATCATTAAAAGATAAATTTTTTGCTTTTTTAGCATTACTTGTATCATGCATATTATTATTTTCAAAAGAAACTTATTTATTGGACATAGCACATGCTTTATATTGTGGTGTTTATTTAGTATTAGTAGCATTTATATCAAATAATAAATATTTATTAGGATTAAATTCATTGATGTTATTTAATATTATAGTAAGTAGATTATATTATGAAGGATGTGTTCTTAATACAAAACAAAGTAACGAAGGATATTTTACTGAATTAAATACTAGTATTATGAGAAATTTTAATTTTACCTGGACTCATATAGATATTGTATTGCTCGTTATATCATTGATTAGATTATTTTTAGTATTAAAAAAAGAAGATTAAACGTATTTTTTAATAATATATTAATGAAAAATAATATATCATTAAAACCAAAAAAATGTGGAAATTGTTCTTTTGTATATTATCATACTAAGTTTATAGGATATTGTAGTGGTGAATGTTATTATTCTCTTCTTCATAAACAATTATATATATTTGATAAAAATACTAATTACACAATCTTTCATAATTCAATTTAAAATTTTTGTTTGTCATTATATCTTTATTAGCATACAACTTACAAAAACATCTTAGAGTTATAATAACATCAACCAATGAATTATGCAGATTTTTAGGAGTTTCATTAAACAAGAATTCATATAGTTCAATTAAAGAAGGAAATTTTAGATAAGGACCATATCTTCCTTGTTTGTAAATTTGACATATCTCTTTACTATTTTGCATAGTGCAGTATAACTCTTTTTTTCTTAGACGTTTCATACAATTTACCATACCATTCCTTACTAACTCCACTGATATCATTACTTTATCATAATTTAAATTATGTCCTACAACAATATCGCTTGACATAAGGTCGCGTTTAAATGCTAGTATTACAGTTTTAATATCTCTTCCTCTTAATTTAGATATAGTATCAGTGATTCCATGTATTTTACTTGATTCTTCGGGTATTTTAATGCCATCTTTTAACTTGATAATATGATCATTAATTGACATTATTTTATTATTATAACTATCATAACATATCCAACTAAGTTGAACTATATAAGGAAACTTATCGTTATCTTTTTCGATGTTCCATTTACGATTGAATAGTCCAGTTGTTTCAGTATCAAATACGATTACTTTCATTTTTAATTATTAATTAATAAGTAATAATTAAATCAATTTAAATTAATTGCATTTATTGCATGATTCTAGGTTGTTTTTACTGAGTTGTTTATTTCTAGCGGAAAGAACAAATAAACTTCTTCCTCCGACGCCTCCTACTAAAGCATTTCTACGTTTATTATTATCAGCATGATTCACTCTTCCATTTGAAGATTTAGCATTATTTTGTTTAGGCGCGCCGTTAAATCCATTTTTTACACGTCCATGTGTTAGTGCTGGCATATATATTTATTAATAATATTTTTTTTTCATTATATAATTTATATGAGTTTAAAACTATCAAAATTACATTTATTTCTAATTATAATTGGAGCACTTGTTTTATCTACTTTAGGATTTAGTTTAGTTGAAGGAATGGCGGGTGATTCTCAAGTGGCTCTTGATAATGTTAAAAAGAATAGAGCCGGTATGCCACCTAATCAAGCATTAGATGAAGGTTCTAGTTATGATCCATTTGGAACTGGTAAAAAAGATTATTCTAAACCGAGTGAAGAATCATATAAAGCAGGATATAAATCAGGTAAAAAAGAAGGTAAATCTATAAAACAAAGAAAACATGATGATTGGTCTGTTATTCCACAAGAGGTTACAGCAGATGATTTTGATTGTATGAGAAGCGAAGAAGACCCTAGATTAATGAATTGTTATTATGGAAGAAATATTTCTCATAAACATTATTCAACAAATCATGTTGATGATAAAGATTTATATATATTGAAATCTAAAGTTGTTCCCCCAGTATGTCCTAAATGTCCTGACTGCACATTAATATTCGATAAAGATTCAATGAAAAATGTTGATGATGATGAAAGTGAAGAGATGCAATTAGAAAAAGAATCTAGATGCAGACAACAAAATAAAATCACTAATTCTCATAAAAAACCTTCATTTCAATCCGCATACAGAGAAAAATATAATAGAAAAGCCGATTTATTAGAATTAACTGATCAACATAAACAAAAACAAATAAGTAATGTTGTTGAAAAAAGAAATAAAAATACAGAAGAAGTAAAGAATGGTGATTCAACTGATGGTTCTCCATTTAGCAATGATAATATAAATAGTAATCCTATGTTCTCAGAAGATAATTCTCAACAAAGTGCTGTTCCTATGCCTCGATTATCATCTTTTCATAATTTTTAATTCATAATTTTAATATTATAAAAATATGAATTACAATCTCTTTTTTTCACATAATTTATCCATTCTAAAAGTTTTTACATTTTTATCTTTTGGAACAATTGTTAATACGCATTTTGATTTTTTTCCATATAAAGGCTCTACACATCCTTTTTCTTTCATCTTTTTATTTATTTCTTCGTTTAATTTTTTAATATCCTTTTTATCTTCAGCACATCTTGCTCTAAAATGTTCATATCTTTCTCTTACTTCTTCATATGTTAATCCTGATTTTTTGTTTAACATTTTATTTATATGTTCATGAAAATTATACATCCACTTTGAAAAGTTTCCTCTATTTTTTAACGCATTATCGTTTAATGGAATACTTTTTAAATTATTCTTTATATTCATTCTACAATATTTACATGGCAATACATGTTTTAATGATAAAATAAATTCTTTATAATGTTTTTTCTCATCTTTAGTAGGTTCAACAGGATAATTAAAACTCATTGTATGAAGAAAATGCCACATTGGTGGTCCCCATACACTTGTTAGCATTCCATCTCCACTTTTAAAGTCTTTTTTTGTATATATTTTTTTAGTTTTATTTCTTCTTTTTTTCTTATTTCTTCTAGTTTTAACCATTTAATATAATAACAGAAAATAAAAAAGTTCAAAATATAATATTTGTTTTTCCTTCAATATAATCAATAATACTATTTATTTTGTTTGATTTAGTATAAATTGTTTTATTATATTTAATTTTCCAAAATTCTTTATATAAATCTTCAGTAGTATTATATTTTTTTACTTCAAATCTAATAATATTACCTTTTTTGTCTCTTATAAACATTAATTTAGTATATAATTATAATTTTAAATATATTCGTTAAATATTATTTTTCATTCTATTTTTAAATTATAAATGAATGTAAATGTTCAAGAAATGAAAGATAAAGCAATGAATATGTTTAATTCATCTAATAAATTAAATATATTATGGATTGCTATCATTTTAGCATTATTTTCTTTATTATCATATTATGTTTATGTTACATATATTGAACCAGTTATAAATAAAAAATATGAAGAAAATGATGAATTTTATCATAAAGGTAATGATCCTAGAGGAGAATTAGTTGCTGAATTATATTTAATGCATGCTTCATGGTGTCCTCATTCTAAAAAAATACTTCCTATCTGGCAACAATTAAAAGAAAAATATACAAATAATAAAATAAATAATTATGATATTATATTTAGAGAATATGAAGAAAGTCAACATGCTCATGAGATGGAAGAATTTCAAAATAAATATTTAGATGGTATTGCTGTAGGTGCGGAAGGAAATAGTGGAGCGCAATTTCCAACAATTTATTTAATAAAAGAAAATGAAATAGTTGAATTTAAAGCTAAAATTACTCAAGAAAACTTAAATGAATTTATACAATCTATTCTTGTTTAAAAGTATCTATAAATTTTTTGGATGCTTCATATCCTATATCAAATAATTTTTGTCGTTCAGTTTTATTATTTAAAAATTTCATAATATTTTTATAATTACTTGCTTCTGTTTGTATAATAATACATTTTTTGTTTCTTATATACTTCTCTTTTGTTCGTGCTCTTCTTACTCCATTAAATAATTTTATGAAATATAATAATATATTATCATCTGGATTTATAATATTATTTTTTTCAAAATTACTATCTGTAACATATAAAGATAATATATTATCATCTTTATATTTTTTTAAAGCATCTTCTAATGGATAATCTATATGTAATCCTCCATCTACATAACATGTATTTTTATAAAATAATGGTGTAAATACTAATGGTACTGTTGCTGACATATATAACGCTTCTAATAATCTTATATCTGGTTCAGTTTCATGATTAAAATTAACGGATACATAATTTGTTGTATTTACAGCATATATATTCATATTTATTTTCGTTATATCATAAAATTCTTTTAATGTTATAGTATCAATATCAATATCATTCGAATCAAATATAGGTTTTACAAAATTTCTTATAATATCTATGTTAATTATTCCTTTATTTTCTATCATATTGATGTAATCATCAACTTTAAATTTATATATTTTGTTATATGGTCTATTTATAACATAATCTACTAAATCATCCCAATTTTCTGTTAAACATACTATTGTTCCTAACCAACTTCCAGCCGAAACACCGTATATATCTTTTATGTTTTTTCTTTCATAATATTTTATTTCTTGTAAATATTTTATTGCGCCAACAAGAGATATTAATCTATACCCTGCGCTTGGTAATACTAAACACTCTATCATATATAATTATTAATGTTATTTTCTATACTTTTTTTTCTTTGAAATATTTAACAATGAATTATAATGACGATTTTAGAGAAAAGTTAAATTTAGATGATTTATATTCTAATAAAAAAGAAGAATTTCAAGGTAAAATTAAAATTTATCAAAATTTATTAGCAAGAGTTCATAAAAAAATTAAACATACTTCTAGACAACGTAATAATGATTGTTATTGTTTTTATGTGATACCAGAATTTATATTTGGAATACCAAAATATGATGTAGCTGCTTGTACCTCTTATATTATTCAAAAATTACGAGAAAATGGATTTCAAATTAAATACACATATCCTAATTTATTATTTGTTTCATGGAAACATTATATTCCTGATTATGAAAGAAGAAAAATTAAAGAAGAGACTGGTATGAAAATAGATGGATTTGGTAACTTAGTTAGTAAAAAAAATAGAGAAAACAATGATAATCCAAATGCTTTAATGTTGAAAGATAGAGATAGCAATACGGGTAAAAAGAAGGGGATACTTAAAAATAAAAATTATAAATCGGTTGATACTTATCAACCTGGTGGAAAATTAATATATAGCAACGATATTATAAAAAGTATCAATGATATATCCAAAAAATAATTATTTTTAGAAAATAAAATAATTATTTCATTTTTTAGAGATTTTGTATTTTTTTGTAAAATTTTTGTATTTTTTTTTTCAAAAACTGAAAATTTATTTTCAAAAATTGAATTTATGGTAACAACTTGAATTTTAATGATCGAGAAAAATAGTGCTTTTTTTTTAGTGCTTTTTTTCAAACTAGTGCCTTTTTTTTAGTGCTCTTTTTTCCGTTTTTTCCTAGACAATGTAGGGGAATTTTTTTCAAGTAGTAAAATAGTTATCTAGCAAAGTTAGCGTGTCAAAAAACTGAACTAGTTTGGTCGATTTTTTTAGAAAAGTTTTTTAGAAATATGCAAAATGGACATTTTCAAAAATGTCCAAAATGGAAAATTCAGGATAAGTTTTGCATTTTTTTTGATCAAACTAGTTCCGTTTTTTCAGTTTTTTCCTAGAAAACATAGGGAGTTTTTTTTAAACTAGTCAAAAAATTACCTAGCAAAGTTATGGTAAGGGGATTTTGGATAAATCAAAAAAAATCGAGTTATCCAAAAAAACCCCAAAAAAAATCGAAAAAAATCGAAAAAAATGCATATTTTTGCAAAAAATGGCTAAAAAATAGG
>MDTC01254297.1_pt1 | contig 10673 bp, 10 predicted proteins | sample 811181 | NCBI WGS metagenome assembly MDTC01 (sample SAMN05326644, study PRJNA326480) | marine metagenome | isolation source: seawater | place: Pacific Ocean: North | collected 2011 | reverse complement strand
TTTTGATATGAAATATTTCTGGACACGATTTCTTCCGAGCTACCCGAAAGTCTTGCTGTATATGCTGCAAGACACCGAGTACAAACTCGGGCGGTACCTACGCTGGTATCACCGTGTGAGCGATTTTCGAAGAGTGATGAAGCGTCGGACTCTTGATATGACAAACAAAGTACGGCTGCTTTTGGGGGCTCTGTGTGTGCTGGCCTTTTTAGTAGCGCTTGTCGTGGGAACGATGACGTATTGGGCGATTGCGACCGAGACATTTGAGCTATTATTCATCAGTGCCAGCCTTTTGTTGGTGTCACCATTCATTTTGGCGTATGGCATTGTGGCGCCATTATTCCTGGGGTGGCTATTGATTCAAAAGCCGCGTGAAAAGATGATTATTGCAACGGCCCAGAAGATATTGAATCAGCATTCAGCCCAGAGGATTGCAATTGTGGGGAGCTTCGGTAAAACGACCGCTAAAGAGATGCTTCGTTCTGTGCTTGGCGAAGGTCTGCGCGTGGCAGCAACGCCTGGCAATATGAACACAGCAATCGGCATCAGCAGGTTTGCACGTACACTTCAAGGGAATGAAGATGTGTTGATATTTGAGCTAGGCGAAGAGAAAGTGGGAGACGTACGACGCTTGTCTCGTCTGGTTCGACCTGACGTTGCTGTGATGACGGGTATTAACGAAGCCCACTTATCGAGCTTTGGATCACTCGAGAACACCGTCGGCACAATCTTTGAAATTGAAGAGTTTGTTTCTCCGCAGCATTTATATAAGAACGCCGAGAGCCCTTTGGTGAAGCGCCACAAGAATAAGAGCAAGCTATGGTTCAGCAAAAAAGCTGCCGGTGAATGGCGCGTCAGCCACGTCTCGACATCAATTGAAGGTACGACGTTTAATATGAAGCGCAAAAAAGATAGCATGCAAATACAGACCGGGCTGATTGGTGAGCATATTGTCGGAGTAACGGCAGCGGTAGCGGCATTAGCGCACAGCCTAGGAGTGAGCGTTGCGGATATCGAGCGTGGTATGCGCAAAGTTCGTCCTTTCGAGCATCGGATGGACCCGCGACCGATGCACGGTGCCTGGATTATCGATGATACGTACAACGGAAATAGCCAAGGTGTCGCAGCCGGATTGGCCTTTTTGAAGAAATCGGGTGCTCGCCGTCGAGTCTATGTGACGCCAGGGTTAGTAGAGCAGGGCAGTAAAACACAGGAAGTGCACGAAGAGATTGGTGCTCGGATTGCATCGTCGGTTGATGTGGTGGTATTGATGCAGAACTCGGTGACAGAATACATTAAGGCTGGACTGAAGAAGCGAAACTTTAAAGGAAAGCTACTTGAAGTGAGCGATCCGTTGCAGTTTTATACCAACCTTGACCAGTTTGTGGCTGCGGGTGACATTGTGCTGATGCAGAACGACTGGACCGATAATTATCAATAAGCTGATATAATAACGATAATGAAGAAAACGGTAGCGGTTTATTTTGGGGGACGTTCCACCGAGCATGATATCTCGATTATTACGGCGCTCTCTTCAGTGATAAAGCCACTAGAGATGTCTGGTCAGTTTACGGTGGTGCCGGTATATATCACCAAAGACGGCCGCTGGGTTAGTGACAACTTGTTAAAGGATGTTGCGCTCTTTAGCTCTGGGCGAATCGATGATGTTGTCCGGAAGACAAAGCCGGTGACGGTGACTTTTGATGGCGGCTTTCGGCTGAATGGCAAGAAAATTGACATTAACTTTCCTGCAATGCATGGCTCGTACGGTGAGGACGGTTCGCTGATGGGGCTGTTTCGTATGGCAGGGATTCCGTTTGTTGGTGCCGATATGGATGCGAGTGTGATTGCGATGGACAAAGTGCTCGCTAAGCAGGTAGCCGAGGCCAACAAGATTCCTACTTCGAAGTTTGTATTTATGACACGAGATGCTTTTTTGGCGGACCAGGACAAAGAAACAAAACGAGTCGCCGATTCTTTGCGGTTTCCACTGTTTGTGAAGCCAGCCCACCTTGGGTCGAGCATTGGGATCACTCGAGTCGTTGACACCGACGAACTCCACAATGCGCTAGAAGTTGCAGCGTACTATGACAATAAGATAATTGTCGAAGAAGCTGTTTCGAACTTGATCGAGGTCACGATTCCGGTGATGGGGAATAAAACACCCAGTACTGCCTTGGTGGAGCGGCCACTTGCGACAGCTGATGAATTCTTTGACTTTGACAATAAGTATATTCGTGGCGGTGGCAAAAAATCTGGTGCTGGGAAGTATACTGGTGCGCAGGGGTATAGTGAACTGCCGGCTAAGCTACCAACTGGCCTAGAGTCAAACGCTATTAAGACGGCGCTTGCAGTCTACAAGGCACTAGGATTTCAGGGAACAGCACGAATTGATCTATTGATCGATAGCAAGGCGAAAAAAGTCTACTTCAATGAAGTGAATCCTTTGCCGGGCAGTTTGTATGCGCACAACTGGCGCGCAGCTGGTGTTTCGACCGTCGAGCTGGTGCAGGACTTAGTCCACTTGGCCGAACAACGACACGCGGAACAAGCAAAGCTGCAAACAACGTTTTCTTCTAGTTTCTTACGACAATTCTAGCTCTGGGGGTATGGCATATATGAGAAGTAACAATTCTAAACAAATCGGTTTTACGATTATTGAGCTGTTGGTGGTAATCGTCGTCATTGGTATCCTTGCGGCAATCGTGATAGTTGCCTATAACGGCGTGCAGCGTAATGCGGCGGTAGCTGGCTTGCAGTCAGACTTGCGGAACGCTGGCACCACATTAGAGACATTAAAAGTTGATGATGATACCAGCTCGTATCCAGGAGATGATGATGACCTGCGTGCCAGCGATGGAACGACGTTTACCTATAGTAGTGATGGAGCGACATACTGCTTGCAGGCTGACAGCACCATTCTTACCACGCCTTCGTACTACATCGATAGCGAAACGAAGACCGTCCAAGAAGGGGAGTGTGGCAACTCATTCGACTCGATTACCTGGAATGTTCAGGCAACTGATTTTCCAGGGGCATGGCGAGATATCGCGGTTTCGGATGATGGCACCCGACTAATCGGTGCGACATCAACATCCAGCAACTTTGTCTACACATCGGCTGATGGTGGTGCAACATGGACGGCGCGTTCACTCGCGCCTTCTACGACGCGATCATGGAGCGTGGCTTCATCTGCCAGCGGCCAATACTTGGCAGCGGTTGCATTTAGTGAGCAGATTCGTGTTTCGACTGACTTTGGTGCAACATGGACATCATTGACAAATGGGGGGTCGACTAACTGGTACGACATTCAGATATCTAACGATGGGCAGGTGATTCAAGCGGCACGTTCGTCCGGCGGTATTTCGGTATCGACAAATGGCGGGTCCAGCTTTACGACATACCCGGTCAAGAGCACTTCGACAGTCGTAGGCACCTCTGCGTCGCAAGACGGCCAGTATGTTTTGGCGAATATCGCCGACAGGACCTTGTACTACTCGACCAATAGTGGCGCCGCATGGGCTGAGCTGACGATACCAAATGTGACGTTTTATGACATGAAAGTTTCAGCGGATGGCACACGGATGGCGGCAATTGGCTACAATAGCAGCCTTGATGCATCGTCAAATACCCGCCGGATATTTACGTCTTCCGACAGCGGTGCGTCATGGACAGAGCGGACTCAGTTGGGTGCACGATTCTACAATGAACTGAACATGTCGAGTGACGGCCAGAAGCTGCTGGTGCGAGCTGACACAAGCACTGCTGGTAAGATATTTAGTTCGACGGATTATGGTGAGACGTGGACAGAGCAGACAGATATTGGCACTGCACTGTGGGGGATTATGCGCGCAACATCATCTGGCGCCGTCATCTATTTGACTCAATCAACTACGCTTCGGGTTGGCGAGTACAACTAGCCCTGCCGCAGGGGTGGTTGCTCGATTATGCTATGATATAGCTATAAATAGGAGTTAAAAATATGGAATTTGTGTTTTGGTTTGTGGCAGTTGCAGTCGCCATCTTTGTCTTGAGTGGTTTGAAGGTAGTCAACCAGTACCAGCGCGGCGTTGTCTTGACGCTTGGTAAGTTTACCGGTGTCCGGCAGCCAGGCTTGCGCGTTATCGTGCCAATTTTTCAACAAATGACGCGCGTCGATGTTCGTTCGACACCGATTGACGTGACGAAACAAGAAGTGATTACCCGCGATAACGTCACCGTTGGTGTTGACGCCATTGTGTACTTCCGGGTGATTGATACGCCCAAAGCAGTGCTGGAGACAACCAACTATGTCTACGCGACAAGTCAGTTTGCGCAGGCTGCCCTGCGTGACGTGACCGGACAGGTCGACCTAGACGACTTGCTGGGTAAGCGCGACGAGATCAGTACGCAGATTAAAGAGATTGTTGATCGCCAGACCGACCAGTGGGGAATCGACGTCGAGAACGTGAAGATTCAGAATATTGAGTTGCCCCAAGATATGAAACGAGCCATGGCGAAGCAGGCTGAGGCAGAGCGTGAGCGACGTGCGGTCATTATTACGGCTGAGGGTGAAAAGGCCGCCGCACAGGCGGTGGCGGATGCTGCAGGCATGCTGTCAAAGATCCCAGGCGGTATTAACATTCGTACATTGCAGACACTCGAGAAGATTTCGGTCGAGCCAAGCCAAAAGACACTCTTTGTGCTGCCAGCCGACCTGATCGAGAACGTGAAGTCAGTACTGGGCGGGCACAAGTAGCCGATTCGCTGCTTGTCAGATTGGCCCACCTCTAGTAAAATAGCCTAGATACGCACTGCGTGTTCTAGTGCGGCTCTTTAGCTCAGTTGGTAGAGCAGAGGCCTGAAGAGCCTTGTGTCCCCAGTTCGAGTCTGGGAGGAGCCACCAAATAAACCCCCGATTTCTCGGGGGCTTATTGTATTTTAGGGGCTTGCCGTGCGGCGTTCTAGTTTTACGATGCGCTTACTGTGGTTGCGGAGGGTGGTATGGTGCTCGGCCAGATTCGTCCCAATGGCATTGAGGATTTCGTTTTGAATGGTCTCGTTTTCGTCAAAGCGTGCGTCTATTCCTTCGAGCCGAATATCTATTTTGTCAAAGCGCGCATCGACTTCATCAAATTTTCTGTCGATAATCTCGAAACGTTCATCAATCGCATTAAAGCGCGCATCAATAGTATCGAATTTTCGAGTCAGGAAGGTGTAGAGATTGTGCAGCTGATTGTCGTTCATCCAGTTTCCATTATGAGCGGTCGACGCAGCAACTTCGAGATGAAAGCATGTTTTGTTAAGATGAATTTAATGATTGAGGTTGATTGGTCGCGAATAACACCTTGAATTAAGCTTCTCGAACAGCTATAATACCCTCTAGTATGCGGGTGTAGCTCAGCTGTTAGAGCGCGTCCTTGCCAAGGACGAGGCCCAGGGTTAGAGTCCCTGTACCCGCACCAAATGTTTGAATTATGAGCCGCAAGGCTCTTTTTCTTTGTTTCAACGATTGCCTTAAAGGGGTCGTTGAGTATATAAGACAACTTTTTGTCCTTTAGTTCAATGTTTGAAAGTACGTATTCCAACAATTTCTGCCGTAGGTCATCATCGCTCTCTTTGAATAGCATTTCAGCCCGTTGTGCCAAGTCTAACAGATAGGATGCGGTTACTTGAAAGTCTTTGTTATCACTTGTTAGCAACTTTAGGCGGTCATTCAGTTCTTGCTGCCGCTTTTCTAGGTCAGTTGCAATTTCATCGTGTAGTGTCTGTGTAATACTCCTGACCTTGAGCAGTGGCAGAGGTTTATCGCTTAAAATACTTGTCCGAAAAAATGCTTGGTCAAGCTACCCCCACATTTTCGGCAATTATACGGTGGTATCTGTTACCGGACAAATAAAGGGCATATACCCCCCTTTATGCGTACTGGTTTAGATGACCCTAATACCTGGTGCAATCGTAAAGTTGCTGAGAGTGGGATGCTACTATTGCTCGCATAAGAGCGATAATTTCTGTAACTTTTTCGGACGTAATACTATATAAGACCCACTGCCCATCACGTTCTCTTTTTACTAAGCCGCACTCCAGTAAACAGGCTAAGTGTGCCGAGACGTTAGGCTGGGATAAGCCAGTCAGTTTAACAATATCAGCTACTGTTTTTTCTTCTTCTGAAAGCGTTTCAAGAATAGCAAGCCTGGATTTGTCGCCTAAGCCTTTAAAGAACTTTGCCTCAATTGTTAGTTGTCGTGTATCCATATGCTAATATATTACCATATAGTTATATGTTTATATTAAGACCAGCTAAGACTAACGGTTTGTTGTAAACCGTCTAACGAAAGTGAAAGATATGGATACTACAGGTAACGACAAAGAGACACTGCGTAAGAAAGGCTTAAAGCTAGCTTGGTTTATCGTCGGCTGGGACATAGTAGAGGGCATAGTAGCGGTTACGGCTGGTATAATTGCCGGTTCTATTGCACTGATAGGCTTCGGTTTTGACTCAGCGATTGAGGTTTTTGCTGCTCTGGTGGTTATATGGCAATTACGCAAAGCCAGTGACGGACGTTATAAGACCGCATTAAGGCTTATAGCAATCACTTTCTTTATTCTAGCTGCCTACGTCGGCTATGAGGCTATAAGCGACCTGATTGCTCAGGAACGTCCCGACGCCTCAATAATCGGTATTGTTTTGAGTATTGTCGCTACCGCCGTAATGGTGCCAGTCGCTATTATGCAAAAAAGAACTGGTCAGGCACTTGGCAATAAGGTACTGATAGCACAATCTAAGGAAACCTGGCTGTCCAATTACTTGTCAATCAGCTTGCTTGTCGGACTGAGCCTGAATGCTTTGTTTGGATTGTGGTGGGCTGACCCAGCTATTGCACTGCTCATAGCGGCGGTTGCAATTAAAGAAGGTTGGGAAGCGTGGGAAGAAGCGAGCGAATAAGCCACTAAAAAGCATTTTGTACACATAAAAAATAGGCAGTGCTGCCTAATGGTTTGAAACTCTGACCTTGTTTATATCAAATTGTCAGCTAGTCTGAATTGTTCAGCTAGATGTTTTAGCTTATAATCCTCTTGAGCAAGGGTAGCTGCCGTTTGAAATGCGTCAACTATGCTGCACCAACCATAAGCATTATTCATGTTTAAAGAGGTCGACTATAACAGTCGACCTCTTACTAATTTGGGTAAGTGGCGATTCAACACTGAGGGTTCTAGTAAACATGCGGCAGGTGTTTTGCAATTATTGATCTTTTGAATCATAATACCGCGCAAGAGGAGACACAGATGTATGGCGAAGAAGTGGATTGATTATACGAGGCGGGAAAAGATGATTGGCGTGATGGCTGCGGCATTCGCTGTATTCACAATTGGTGGAATATCGAGTGCGATGGGCGGCGGCAACGCGACTCCAGCCACAAACGATTCCGTACAGACCCAAACTCAGGCTGTAACCACATACAAGGAAGTCGAGGAGACGGAAACAATCGCATTCTCGAAACAGTCCCTCGAAGACGACACGATGGATCTTGGCGAAGAAAAGATTACTACTGCAGGAGTGGACGGAATAAAAACGAAAACGTTCAGGGTCACTCTTGTTGACGGTATTGAAACCACGAGAGAGCTTCTGAGAGAAGTTGTGTCAAAAGAGCCGGTGAGTGAAGTGACTTCGTTTGGTACGTACATTGCGCCAGTTAGGACTCAATCACCAAGTTGTGATCCAAACTACTCAGGCGCATGCGTTCCGATCGCAAGTGATGTTGATTGCGCGGGAGGTAGTGGAAATGGACCTGCATACGTAAGCGGCCCAGTTTATGTTATTGGTAGCGATATATATGGCCTAGACCGTGATGGTGACGGAGTGGGCTGTGAGTAGGGGTTGAGCGATGTTGAAGCAACTCACGGTTCAGTGGTATAAAGGCTTCTGCGCAAAGCAGACATTTCGTTTCGCGATCCCTGATGGGACCCATGCTGGCAGCGGACTCACTATTATTGTCGGCCCCAACAACTCGGGAAAAACGACGTTCATTGAGTCTTTAGCATTTACGATAGATTCGAATAACTCCCATCACTTCTCTGAGGGCGCACGGCACGCGCGCCCTCCCGTGATCAGCATTACGACAGATACAGGCAAGACCAGGCGCATAACAAACGTCGACGGTGGTTCTCAGGTTAAGTTGCTGGGAGATAACGTGGACGATCAGCAGATCGAGATTGTGAGCTCGAGGCGTCACTGGGAAGCTCAATATAGCGGAGATATGGATTTCACTTCGTTTTCCCACCAAAGCTCACGACTAGTCCGGAACGCGGGAGATCCAGGAACTGCTGCACTTCTGGCTCGAGTCAATCGCGACCCAGCGCAGAAGGCACAACTAACCAATCTCATGAAAAAACTGGTCCCTGATTTTACGACGTGGACAGTGGATACTCGGGATCAGGGCGGGGATTATATACGTTATGAAACTGGTAGAGGACGGTTTCATGCTGTGGATATGCTTGGTGACGGTATCATTTCTCTCTTTCGAATATGCCTGCACCTTGTCAACGTTGACACGGATGCACTGACATTAGTCATCGACGAGCCAGAACTATCGCTCCACCCCAGTGCACAAAAAATGCTTCGTCAAGTGCTTTCGAGCGCTTCGGCCAAAAAGCAGATAATTATAATCACTCATTCGCCGCTTCTTGTGGATTGGAATGATATAAGTAATGGTGCTTGTGTCATCAGGCTTAATAAAGTCAATGACATGCAATGTGTTGTTAGCCAGCTAAACCCAGCCGGTACCTATATGTCAAGACTGACTCGGGCTGTGAAACAGTATCAAAAGCCCGAACTTTTAGACAGTGTGGCCAAGGAAATTTTGTTCGCCAATAGAGTCTTGTTCCTTGAAGGCAAAGAGGACGTAGGCCTACTGCGAAGATGGCTGCATTCATCGGGCAAAGCAATAGAATTTGAGATGTTTGGCTATGGAGTGGGCGGACACGGCGATATGCATGTGTATCTGTCTTTAGCAAAGGATTTAGGTATATCACGAGTCGGTGCACTCTTCGATGGTTCGACATCTTCATATGCCACGTGTAAGTCAGATTTTCCTGAATACAAAGTTGAAGAGCTATCAGTTGATGACATCAGAGATAAATTTGAAGATGTGGGTGGAGTGAAAACACAGTTACACACCGGTCTATTTGATGCAAGCGGAGAGCTAAAGCCAGCCTCTCTTACCGAGCTTGAAGGCTTGATCGATGACTTCAACGCGTACTTCTCGTCGTAGTGGACGCGATTGCTTTCAGTATTGTCTTATTATCAAACCCCAACATCCGCCCGATCCGCCTACTACCCATACCCTGTGCGTAGAGCGCCTTCGCCTTCTTGATGTCCGCCGGCTTCATGCTCTTGGATGTATCGATGCCTCGAGCAGCAAGGTGCTTCGCTACCGTCTCGCGTGACATCCGGAACTCCAGCGCAACGGTGCGCATGTTCCGTATCTCCTTATAGCGAGCAACCAGTTGATCGATCTCTTCCTCGCGTAGCCGAATCGCTCGCTTGCGTGGGTCGGGCTCATCACGTTCAGAGCGGGGCTTGGCCTTCTTCAGAGCCATGAGCAACTTATGTACTGACTTTGACTGATTGGCAAAGGGGTTGTAGTAAACCTGCAGCAGGTGCACCAATTTTCGTTATACGTAAAAAGTCTCAAGTATGGGGCTTTTTTGTTATGGAGGATCGAGCTCATCATTCTTTGCTATGATACATAGATGTGGTTACTAATTATCTTTGGTGCACTGGTTTTGGTTCTTGCGATATTTGTGGCGAGGGCTGTGATTATTCTTAGGGCGCAGGTGCATCGATATCGGGATTTTTGGCAGGCGCAAAATCAGCTGACTGCTCCAAAGGAAGCCTTATTGTATGTTGCACTGGGTGACTCGGCGGCACAGAGCGTCGGGGCGTCGCGACCCGAAAAGGGCTATGTATGGTTATTTGCTCGACATGTTGAAAAACAAACCGGCCGGCCAGTGCACATTGTTAACCTGAGTGTGTCGGGTGCAAAGATTCGGGACCTTATTGACGATCAGCTGCCAAAGCTGGCGGCTCTTCCGAAGAAGCCGGACATTATTACTGTTGATATTGGGGCGAATAACATGAGAGGGTTTGAACCACGTAAATTTGAGTCTGAATTCAAGGAGATGTTGGGTCAGCTTCCGGACGGCGCACTGGTCGCGGACATCCCCTATTTTGGCCCGGACTTTCATAGACATGGCGGCAAGCAAGCCAAGCAAGCGAATAAATTATTAGAGCGATTATGGCCAAAGTACCCAGTGCTACAAGCGGGGCTATTTGCGCTGACAAAAGGAAACGACGCGCTGAGCTATTACGGTGCAGATTTATTTCATCCTAGTGACAAGAGCTACCGGCTCTGGGCGCTGGCGTTCCAACGGGCGTACAAGCAGCGATAGGCAGTGAGCGATGGTATGATAAGAGCATGCAAAAAGTTATTATCGCCTCGAAGAACCCTGTCAAAATAAAAGCCACAGTTGATGCATTTGAACGCATGTTCCCTGACGCAGCATTTGAGTTTGAGGGTGTCGATGTCCCGTCTGGTGTTAGCGAACAGCCGGTAGGTGACGATGAAATTATGACTGGTTCAGAGAATCGGATGAATGCAGCGCATGAAGCTCACCCAGATGCAGATTATTGG
>MDTC01236996.1_pt1 | contig 10673 bp, 3 predicted proteins | sample 811181 | NCBI WGS metagenome assembly MDTC01 (sample SAMN05326644, study PRJNA326480) | marine metagenome | isolation source: seawater | place: Pacific Ocean: North | collected 2011 | reverse complement strand
ATGGAGGTAATGTTAACGTAACTTCATTAACGATTAATAGTGCTAATAATGATTATTTAATATCTGATGATCATACTGGTACTATTTCTAGTATTATTTTTGATGTTGATAGTGATTTTAGTTCTAAAAATTTAGTTAATCTAGGTTCTACATTAAGTACTTCAACAACATTAAATGGTGAAATTATTATTAAATGTACTGATACTAATGTAGTGTTAACTAAAGATTTAGATATTTTCAAAATAACTAATTATGATGTATCTAAAACTATTCCAGATGTAAAATTAGATAGCTCAACTGAATTTAATTTAGATACTAATACAGATGAATACAAAATATTTAGTAATATAATTTTTGAAGGTACTGTAAATTGTATTGGAAGTAAATTTACTAGAGATAGTGATGGAAATAGTAATTGTAATGTAACATTAAAAGGAGATAATAAAACATTTGAAGATATGACTTTAGAGAGTTGTGGTACATTAATTTTGGATACATTAACTACTAATAATTCTATTTCTAGTTTTACAAATACAAGTTCTCCTACAATTGGATTACAAGTAACTGGAGGATCAGTTGATGTATCTACGATAAATATCAATAGTGCTACAGGAAAATACTTAGTATTAAGTTCACATAGTGGAGAAATTAGTGATAGTACTTTTATATTACCAGATTCAACAACTGATGCTATTATGGATATTGGTAATACAAGTACTACATTTAGTGGGACTACAATTATTAAAGCGACAGACACTAATGTAGAGTTTGATAATAATTTAAATATTTTTGATATTCATTCAAGTTATACATCTAGTAATATTCCTGATATTGTATTTAATACACCTAGTAAATTTAAATTAGAATCAGGACAAAGTTATGAATTATTCAGTAATACAACATTTAATGGTACAGTTATATGTGATAATTCTACAATATCTAGAGGAACTGAAGCAAAAACAATTTGTAATATTACTTTTGCTAATGATAATAAAACTTTTACAAATATGACTTTAGAAAGTTGTGGTACATTAATCTTAGATACATTATCAAGTAGTAATACTATATCAAGTTTTACAAATACAAGTTCTCCTGCAATGGGTTTACAAATAACAGGAGGTTCTGTTGATGTATCTACATTAAATATTAATAGTGCAACAGGAAAATACTTAGTATTAAGTTCACATAGTGGTGTAATTAGTAACAGTACTTTTATATTACCTGATTCAACAACTGATGCTATTATGGATATTGGAAATACTAGTACTACATTTAGTGGAAGTACAATTATAAAAGCAACTAATACTAATGTAGAGTTTGATAATAATTTAAATATTTTTGATATTAATTCAAATTATACATCTAGTAATATTCCAGATATTATCTTTAATACACCTAGTAAATTTAAATTAGAATCAGGACAAAGTTATGAATTATTTAGTAACACAACATTTAATGATACAGTAGTTTGTGATAATGCTACTATATCTAAAGGAACTGAAGCAAAATCAATTTGTAATATTACTTTTGTTAATAATAATAAAAGTTTTACAAATATGACATTAAGTAATTTAGGTACATTAATATTAAATTCATTAGATAATACAAATAGTATTAGTTTAACTAATAATAATTCTCCAAGTAATGGTTTAAAAATTAATGGAGGTGATGTAAATATAACTTCTTTAACAATTAATAGTGCAACTAATGATTATTTAATATCTGATGATCATACTGGTACAATTTCTTCAATAATATTAGATATAGATAGTAATTTTACTAGTAAAAACTTAATTAATTTAGGTTCAACATCAAGTACATCAACTACTTTTAGTGGAGAAATAACTTTAAAAAGTTCAGATACTAATGTTGAATTAAATGGAAATTTAGTTATTTTTAATGTTACAAATTACGATGCAACGGAAACATTTCCAAATGTTAAATTAGATAGTTCAACAGAATTTATATTAGATTCAAATACAACTGAATACAAAATTTTTAGTAATATTACATTTGAAGGTCAAGTAAATTGTAATGGAACTTCATTTAGTAGAGATAGTAATGCAAATAGTATTTGTAATATAACATTACAAGGAAATAATAAAACATTTGAAAATGTAACTTTAGAAAGTTGTGGTACATTAATTTTAAATTCATTAAATAATTCAAATACTATTAATTTTACAAATAATAATTCACCAAGTAATGGATTAAAAATTAATGGAAGTAATGTTAATGTAACTTCAGTAACTATTAATAGCGCAACTAATGAATATTTATTATTAGACGATCATACTGGTAATATTTCTGAAATTATATTTGATGTTGATAGTAATTTTAGTACTAAAAATTTAATTGATTTAGGTAATCAATCAAGAACTTCAACTGAGTTTACAGGAGATATTACTATTAAATGTACTGATACAAATATTGAATTAAATAAAGATTTAAATATTTTCAAAGTATCTGATTATGATACATCTAAAACATTTCCAAATGTTAAATTAGATAGTTCAACAGAATTTATATTAGATTCAAATACAACTGAATACAAATTATTTAGTAATATAACATTTGAAGGTACAGTAAATTGTACAGAAAGTAAATTTACGAAAGATAATGATGGAAATAGTAATTGTAATGTAACTTTAAAAGGAGACAATAAAATTTTTAGTAATATGACTTTAGAAAGTTGTGGTACATTAATTTTAGACACATTAACAACTAATAATACAATATCTAGTTTCACAAATACTAATTCACCAACAACTGGATTACAAATAACAGGAGGATCTGTTGATATATCTACATTAAATATAGATAGTGCAACACAAGATTATATAATTTCAGATGATCACACAGGTTCAATATCAGGAATTATTTTAGATGTTGATAGTGATTTTAGTAATAAAAATTTAATTAATCTAGGATATACAACATTTACATCAACAACTTTTAGTGATGATATCACAATTAAGAGTTCAGATACAAATGTTGAGTTTAATACAAATTTAGTTATTTTCAAGTTAAACGATTATGATTCAAATAAAGTTTTACCTAATATTAAATTTGATAATTCAACAGAATTTACATTAACAACTTCTAGTAATGAAATAAGTGTACCTATAACTAATCACAATTTTGAAACAAATGGTTTAACATCAAATGGTTTTAATGAAGATTTTACTCCACCTGGTTGGACAGAAAGTGGAAATACATCAAAATCAAAAAGAAGAGTAATAATTAATGGAAATAACGCATATTTTAATACAGGTTCTAATGGAAATATGGTAGGTTTTAGATTTGGTAGAGGATTATATCAAGAATTTGCTGGGTACACAGGAACTTATACATTAACATTTGACTTAGTTAAAAGAAGATCTAACGATGTAAGTCATAGACCTAATTTTTCTGTATTAATAAATGATGAAGTAAAATTTAATCAAACTGTAACTAATTCATCTGTTGAACAAAAAACAATTACTTGGAATAATACTGAAAGTACTATTAAAATTGAATTTTTATCTAATGATAGTGGAGATAAAACAGCTTTTATTGATAATATTGTTATTAATGCATCAATTACTACTGGTGAAGAATATGAAATTTTTAGTAATGTAACTTTTGAAGGTACAACAAACTTTGATGGTGTAAAAATTAAAAAAGGTACTGGAGCTAATAGTGAATGTAATGTTACATTAAAAGATGATAATAAAACATTCACAGATATGACTTTAGAAAACTGTGGAGCATTAATATTAAATAATGTTTCAAATAATAGTACTATAAATAATTTTACAAATAATTCATCTCCTAATTTGGGATTACAAATAACTAGTGGATCTGTAAATATAGATACTATTAATATAAAAGATTCTACAAATGAATTTGTGAAATTATTATCACATTCAGGTACTATTAATAATTTAAAACTTGATACAACAAATACATTTAATAAAACATTTGTTGAAATTGCTAATGGTGTAACGACTACATTTACTAATACTGACTCTAATGATAATGGTATTTATATTAAAGGTTCTTTTGATCATGATGGAAGTGTAGGTGTAGTTGTAGATAATGACACAAACAAAACAATTCCTGATTTAGTAATTGATAATGGAGATACATTAGTATTATTTAGCAATATTAAGTTACCAAGCAATTTAGTAGTAAACGGTACAATTACATCAAATGGAAAAACATTTACTACAACTGGAACTGGTAATGTTACAATAAATTCTCAATCATCAGTACAATCAACAACTTTTACTAATTGTGGTTTAATTAAATTAGATAATCTTGATAATAATTCAGTTATGAGTAGTTTAACTTTAAATAATTGTATTGGATTAGAAGTAGCTGGAGGTAATGTAAATATTAATACTGTAACTATTAAAGATGCATCTAGTCAATTTTTAGTAATTAATAGTTCTCATTCAGGTACAATAAGTAATTTAACCATTGATACTAATAATTCTCACGATTTATCATTTATTAATATGGCAAGTGGTGTTACAACTACATTTAGTAATGTATTTATTAAAGGTACCTTTTTACATAGTGGAAGTAAAAATACATTAATTGATAGAAATAATGATGCAAATATTGTAAGACCAGAATTAAGAGTAAGTGATAGTTTAACAATATCTAGTGATATGACATTATCTAGTTTATTAATTGTATTACCAGGGGGAACTATTACTGCAGAAAGTAAAACATTTACTCAAGATGTAGATGCAGAAGGAGGTATTTTAGTACTTGCAGGAGATGGTCAAACTGACACATATGAATTCGATGAATTAAGTAGTTTAGGAACAATCAATTATGGAAGTGGAGGAAGTAATACCATCAAATCTTGTACATTAAGTGGTTTGGGAACTTTAAATAAATATAGTGCATTGACTTTAGTAGGATTAACAAAAACTAATAATGTAGTAAAAAATAATGTTGTAAATGATTCAAAAGATAGTGGTATTAGTTTATATGATGGAAATATAGAATTATGTTCTATAACTATCAAAGATCCTGTATATAATTATATAAAAACTAATTGGGGTCATGATGGTTTAGTACATGAATTAACATTAAACAATACACAAAGTCATACTTATTCTTTAATTGAAGCTGGTGATGGTGTAAGTAAACAGGATGGTGGAGTAGTAAAAACAGCATTTACAAATGTAACTTATACAAATAGTGAAGCTGATACAAACAAAAATGTATCAGCTCAAAATACTGGTACTGTTAATCATGGAGATACTAATACTACAGTATTTAAAGTAAATACTGGAGCAGAAATGTATTTAAATGGTATTAAACATACAACATCTACTAATGCTTTTAGATCAAGTTTTGATAATCAAATTTCTATATTACAAAGAGGAACATTTACAATTACATTTAAAAATAATTGTTAAATAATATATTAAATTAAATTAAAATATTAATTTAATATATGGAAATAAACAAAATAATTAAATTAAGTTTAATAATTTTATTATTAGATAGTATTTATTTAAATACAACAAAATCGATATTTAACAAATTAGTTAAGAAAATTCAAGGTGAAAATTTAGTTTTAAATATCAAAGGAGCTATAATGTCTTATAGTTTAATTATTTTTTCTTTATATTATTTTATTATTAGAGAAAACAAAAAACCTTTAGATGCGTTCTTATTAGGATTATCAATTTATGGTATATTTGATGCAACTAATATTGCTATATTTAAAAAATATGATTCTTATATAGCATATGTTGACACGATCTGGGGAGGTATATTGTATGCATTAACAACTAGTTTATATAATATTATTTAATTAAAACTAATAAATTAAAATTAAATTATTCAATATAAAAAAAATCTGACAAACAAACATTTCATTAATTTATCGTATAGCATTTATTAAATTATTTATTATATTCCTTTTTTATATTTTTATTTTTATTGATATAATTAAAATAAAATTGATTTAAACACTATTCTTTTTTAGGAAGTGGACTAAAGAAAGACTTATACTTTAGTCTTTTCTTTAATAATATCCATATTTGATTGATCAGAAAGTTCGGATTCTTTACATACTTTTAACAATAGATCTATATTATTTTTACTACTTTTCATTAATGTTCTTTTAGGCTCATTTGAGGGATCAATAGTTTGTTTAGGATTGATATTTGAATTAATCATAGATTGTTGATTTGAGGGATCAATAGTTTGTTTAGGATTGAAATTCGTATTAGTCATAGATTGTTGATTTGAGGGACCAATAGTTTGTTTAGAATTGATAGAACCATTTATGGGATATCCATTATTTACAAAATATAGTGGATTATTAATTTGTTGAGAATTTGAATTATGATGCCTATATGTTTGTAGAGGAGGTATTGATTGAGAAGACATAAATTGTGAATTATTATTAAATTGTTGAGGATTTAGATTATGATACCCATATGTTGGATAATTTGATTGTTGATAATTATTATTTGTCGGAAATCCATTATTTCTAGGAAATCCAGTATTTGCAAAATATTGGGGATTGAATTGTTGAGAATTATTATTTGTCGGAAATCCATTATTTCTAGGAAATCCAGTATTTGTAAAATATTGGGGATTGAATTGTTTATCTTTATTATTTGGTTGACACTGCTCTAACATTTCACATTTATTTGGTTCTGGTTCGGGCTGATTTAACATGTCTTCATCTTCACCAACTGGGTCGGGTGGTTGTTTAGGCATGTATCCAACTATGTCAGGTGGTTGTAATAGTAGTGAATTAGACATAGGCATGTTTTCAAGTATTTGGGATCTTATGCCAAGAAAATTTTCAGAAATATTTTCGGTTTGTTTTTCAAGAAAATTTTCAGGAATATATTCGGGTGGTTGTTGAGGTAGATCATGAAAATTTTCAGGAATATATTCGGGTGGTTGTTGAGGTAGGTCATGAAAATTTTCAGAAGATATTTCGGGTAGTTGTTGACGTTGTTCAAGATATTTTTTTTTATATGCAAGCATATGTGAAGACTGAACTTTAGGTTTTTTATTCATTTTTATATTTTTAATTGATAATAAAAATGTATTATATAGATTATTTTTCATTAATTAATTTTAATCTTTTTTTTTTTCAATTTTTTCTGTTTATTTAATCTTATTTAAATATTTCAAATCCTTATAATTACTAGTACCATTTAACTTATCTATAGTAACACTAAATATCTCGTCAAAAATATATTCTAAGTTAAAATTAACTTTTAATCCTTTGAAACCTGGACCTTTATTTACTTCAAGTAATAATAATTTATTTTTTTCTATTAATAGATAATCAATAGCAATTATTTGAAAACATCCTTTAAAATTATTACATTTTTCATTAAAACAATTAATATTATTTTCTGAAATAATATCAATACATTTTAATCCATATTCAGTAATTTGTTTAGATATTTTATTATAATTAAATATTTGATCTTTATATTTTGATAAATCATCAGTATAGTTACTTGTATCATAATGTGTATTACGTTCTTCAGATGCTAAAGCTAAATTTGTAATAAAAGAATATTTATTTTCATCGTTAAGAGAAACACAAGATGAAATATAAGAATCAACTGCAAAGTATAATAATCTTTTGTTAAGTTCATAAATATCAATATTATTTTTAGCATTTTTTGTAATAATAAAATAACTTCGAATATGACTTTTACGAGGTAAATTATCATTTAATTTTCTAGAAATAATTGTAGTTGGATTAAGAAATTCAGAAATAGACCATTCAATAAAATCGTATTTTGGTGTTTTAAGCCAATCTAAAAATTGTTCGTAATATCTAATAACTTCAATTCCTTTACCTTGTGACCCAGAACTAGGTTTAAGTATAAATCTACTACATGTCGTAATATTAGAATTAATAAATGATTGGATTTTTAAAAGTGATTTTGTATCAACATAATGATTATTATCTCTATTTTTTAAAACTTTAAAATTAATAAAATCAGGTATAATTCTTGAATTTTTTAAATGATTATATAACGTAGATTTATCACCTAAATCATAAATAGATCCAGTAACTTTATTAGTAATATCATAATCATTTAAATATTTATATAAATAATCGAAATATAGATCTTTATCCTCTTCATCATAATTTTCATTTTTAATAATATAACCTAAATAAAGATTTATATTTTTATTATTACTTTTTTTATATATATTTCTTAAATAATTTCTCTTTTTTAATGAATTAATAATTTCTGGATATAATTTAACTTGATTCTCACTAATATAATAACTTTTATCATAATCTTTTCTAAATAATTTTGTTACTAATTTCATATTATTTAAATTTTTATTATTAAATTCTAACAAATTAAAAATGTCATTAAATATATTTATTGTATTATAGATATTTCTATTTTTTTTATAAGATTTTAGTAATATTGTTTTAGGATTAGTACTTATTTCAAGTATCTTTAATTTTTTATCTTTCGTAAAAATTGTATCTACAGCATATATATTAAAACAACCTTTGTAATTACTATTTAAACATTTCATATTTTTACAACTTAATTCATCTTTGAATTTTTCTCCAAATAAATTTAAGAAACTATCTATTTTTTGATTAACTATATCGAAATCTTTTGGCCTTTGTTTTTTAAAATCATTATTATTTAATGCAAATAATTTATTATATATTTCATTATAATAAGTATCATCTATAGAGTTCATACATTTTTTATATAAATTAATATTTTTAATTTGTTTTTTTGATAAATATTCTTTTAAAATAATATCTTTATCATAAATATAATTATTTGTTATATAAGATCCAAAATTATTAACATCTTTTTTTATATCTCCTAGTGATGGTAATATTGCTAAATAAACAAATAAACTATTGATTTTATATATTTCTATATAATTTTCTCTAATCAATACAAAAATAAAGAATCTAATTATGGATCTTCTACCAAAAGGAGTTTCATAATTAATTTTTTCATTATTATAATTAAGTTCAGGTACTTTAAAAGTAATAGAATCATAAAATGAATCTATCAATACATATCTAGATTTAAAATTATATAAATATTGTATAATTTTTTTTTTATAAGATTTAGATTTATTTTTTTTATCAAAAATAAAAATTTGTTTTTTATCATGAGAAAAAGGATCTTTAAGAATAATATATTTTTTTGGAATATTATAAATAATATCAATATTTTTAATTAAAGTTTCTTTTGAATGAATAATATAATTTAAATTAAATTCAGTATTTTTAAAATAATTATCAAAATAAATTTTATTTTTTAAAATATCAGAATTTTGGGTGAAAATTTTATAACACATTTCAGAATTTAATAATGAATCATTATTAGAATAAACAAAACCAATCTTATTATCTAATTTATTTACTTTTTTCCAATTTCTTTTAAGTAAAATATATTCTAATGTCTCAGATAAATTATTAGGATTAATATCATCAATATAAAATGTTTTACTTTTTATTACTAAATTATTATTAATTTTTGATGTATAATTTAAAGATAATATCAAAATTATTGATAATAAAAATTTTTCTCTTATAGTTTTATTTTCATTCAAGAAAATAAGAATTACTCCTAAAGTAATTATATATTTATTCATATAAATATAAAATTAAAATAATTTTTTATTTAATAATTTTTAATACTTCTTTAATAAAATTTGATGAATTATATTTTTTTTTAATATAATCATAACCATTCTGAGCTATTGTCATGTAATTTATATCATTAAAAAAATTTTTGTATTCTTGATTATTTAAAATTAAATTATCATTTATAATATCAATTTCTATATAATGTTTATTTTTAATTAATCCTAATCTTTTGTAATATAAATCACTTTTTTGAAATAATCCTAAAGATCCAGTGCCTAATATTTCAATAACTTTAGCTAACAAAAAATTAACTGGATAATTAGCTAAACCTAATATACAAATTTTATATTCACTTAATTTATCATAATAATGTTGATGAATAAATTGATGTTTAAAATTATAATATCCAGGATGTTGTAAATAATCATATAAATCTTTATTTTTTGAATAGTTATCATAAATTATTTTTCTAGAGGAGTATGATAATTCATTAATTTTTCCAGATAATAATATTTTATTTTTTCTGTAAAAGTAATCGTATTTAGGATTATATTTATCAATTAATTTTTCGTCGAAGAAATAAAATAAAAATTTAGTTTTATCAATTAAGGTACATTTAATATTATTAAAATAATCAATAGAAGGACTAATTATTAAATCGCAATTAATGTATCTTTCATCTTTATAAATTAATTTTAAATTATAACGATTATTTTCAGTACAAGGAAAATGTAAATCATCCATCCAAAATATAGTTTTAATATTATTAAGTTTAATTAACTCAACTTTTTCAGGAATAGTTAATAAATAGCTTCCAAATTTTTGATGCATCCAGAAAGTATAATTTTTATATTTATTTATATCAAAATTAGTCAAAAATTTGTTAATATCATTAATTTCATAAAAAGAAGCATTAATTAAATGATTATTTCTTTTAAATGCTTCAATAATTAAATATTTATTATAGTTTAAACTAGTAGATTTAGTAAATAAAATAAGTATATTCATATATATGTCAACATTAAATGTTATATTTGAT
>MDTC01150815.1_pt1 | contig 10673 bp, 6 predicted proteins | sample 811181 | NCBI WGS metagenome assembly MDTC01 (sample SAMN05326644, study PRJNA326480) | marine metagenome | isolation source: seawater | place: Pacific Ocean: North | collected 2011 | reverse complement strand
TGAACGGGCATTTTCCCCTAGTAAGTAAAGCCCAGTCATTCCCCAGTAACGAATTCCAGAATCTTTATGACTCAGCATCTCCAGCAATGCTGAAATCTGCTCAGGCTTTGCCCGCAAGACTAGTTCTGAGGCACCTAGATAAGCCTTGATATCATAATGTTTCTCATCCTGGGCCATTTCATAAAGAGTAACTCCTAGATCCTCTGCCCGTTTCACCCGTTCACACTCGGGTAATAATCCACAATCCCGCACCTCTAGTTGCCAATCCTTAAGAGCACCACGCAACTCGTCCGTCTTCTTGGAATATTTTGGATTATCGATCAGGTTGACCACATTATCTGGATCCTCCCAGGTATCATACAATTCTTCAGCCGGCTTAGTTCCAAACCATCGACCGGTCACTTCATCGGTCTTTCCTGCACGGTGCAAATCCTCCCATGCCCGGGTCGCTTCCATTTTCCAGAGGTAAGTTAATTTCTGTCCCCATGGCACATAGGACATGTAGTTACGAATATAAAGGTAGCGCGTATCGCGGACTGCTCGTTGGCTATCACACCGTTCATCCATCCGATCCCGGTAGCTAAAATGATAATTTCGTTCCGGCTCGACATCAGGACCAAGAAAAATTTCACCCTGCATGATTTCGGGCACTTCTGCACCAGCAATACTCAACCATGTCTTGGGCATATCAATAAAACTTACCAGACGATCGATTTTCGCCCCAATTTTTTCCGCAGGTCTAATAGATTTAAACTTTTCTGGTATGCGAATGATCAAAGGACAGTGGGTTCCACTGTTGAACAAAAAACGTTTACTTCGCGGAAGTACACCCCCGTGATCCGAGTTGTAAATCACAATTGTATTTTCAGCTAGGCCATGCTGTTCCAATTGTTTAAGAAAGTTTCCTACCTCAGCATCCATGTTCTTAACTGCATCGTGGTAGTGAGCATAGTTTTTCCGCATCACTGGAATATTCGGATGATACTTGGCCAATTGAATAGCATCAGGTGAATGCGAGGTTGCATCAACATCTCCAAACGCCCGACTCTCGTGGGAGCTAGCCACATTGATAACCTGAAAAAAGGGTTGGCTATTTTTTACCGTATTCCAATCAAGCTTGTTTGTATCCCAGCAATCAAAATCCTTTCTGTCACCAATGTTATAATCGGTTTTGCGTACATTCGAGCAGTAGTACCCGGCAGCTTTAAGATAGTCTGGATAATACTTGATCTGATCGTGCGGAATACTGTATCGACTGCGCATAGGCAAGGTACCCAGTGAGACTGGATGAATGCCGGTGATCCAACCACTACGGGATGGCGCACACACAGGAGCATTGGCAAAGCAGTTCAGATAAAGAAATCCCTCGCTTGCAAGTTTATCCAGATTGGGTGTATCCGCATGCGGATTGCCATAACACCCAACCCAGCGAACACTGTTATCCTCGCTCGTTAACCAGAGGATATTAGGGCGTTCGATCGTTTTTGCCTCAACCTGGGATATACAGGAAAAAAGCAGGCTAGCTTGCAAAAAGAGTCGAGAAAAGTTCTTAGTCATATCTTACAGCATTGAATTTAATCTATCTGAGTTTAAGCAAACGGTAAGGTTCCCGTCCATAACCGAGTACATCAATTTGTTCATCCTGTACTCGGAAAATGGAATAAGCAGATTGATCAGTCTCCACCATTCCCATGCAGGTAAGGTAGTGAATACCTTTTTTTATTCCATACTTACCCTTGTGGTTGTGCCCATTTACATAAGCCTTAACGCAGGAAAAGTCTTCGAGTAGTTTAATTACTTCTTTAGCATTCCAAAGATTATGGGGGTCTGCCGGATACACGGGAAAGTGGCAAAAGAGCATAACCTTCTCTTTAGAAGATTCAGCTCTTTGTAAAACCCCTCTCAACCATTCCATTTGCCCCTGCCCCACGCCCCCATTCCACTTAGGAGACTGGATCTTATTTTCACGGTAATACTTTTCTGATTTTCGGTACCCTTCGCTGTCTTTAGGGTAAGCAATCAAGCTTAGGTCATTTCCATCGAGGCATAAAAACCGCCAATCTTTAATGGAAAAGTCATAATATCTGGATGGCATTCCCAGCTTGGATGGAATTTTCTCCTTAAGATTATCCACCACCTCAAAATCATGATTCCCCAACACATGATAGCCCGGAGCATTCAATGAATCATAAATGGGGAGCAACTGATCAAAACTGGAAAAGTTGCGGTCAATAAAATCCCCTAGATGAATGACAAAGGATAAACCTTCCTTGTTAAAATGCTCCACACACTGACGAAGTTTTTCCTTGGAAGCAGAATATTTTCTTTGTCCTCTATCCGGAGCCTCGCAGTACTGGCAATCCGCAATCGCACCAAATGAAAATTTGTATTTAGTATTCTTTTTTTCTTCAGCAAGTACGGATGCACAAAGTGCAAAAGAAATGAGGACTAAGAACCGGATCACTCGACCTCGTGGATGGTATGGTCGATACGGCCCTTGAAGGGGATTCCATCGACAGATTGTAATTCATAATCAATCTGAAGCATATGGACGGGATGCAGGTTAGACACATGCAGGGCGATGGTTTTTCCGTCTCCCAGAAGTTCCACTTTATCCAGTTTCAAATCATTCACTGGAATTTCAGGAGATCCATAATTGGATGACCATTTCAAATTCCATGCACCAAATGTATACTTCGACAAATCATTGGCATGTTGGGGATCGAGCGACTCATAAAACCCCACCTCAATACGGTCTTTTTTAACCTCCAAAGTTTTGGGTAGATGGACAGGTTTGCCGGTGTAACGGATCCGGTCAAAACCACCGGTTCCCTTGGCATTGGTCTGCCAACCCTTGAGTCCGGATACATAGAGTTGGCCATCTAAAGGATTAATTCGTGCCCGCATTGCACTACTCGACAATTCAACTGGGATTTGGGAAACCCCACCCTGTATCTGGCCATTTCTTTCATCCTTGAGCACGACATACAGTTTACTCTGACCATAGGACATATGGAGGAGCTGATCCTTGAGAGGGCCCCATTTATCGCTGGTCACCCAGACTTGTCCACCACCAGAGTTATCAACTCCTCTCTTCTTGCTCATCCAAACCAACGGCTTGGGTGCTTCTTCAGGAAAATGCTGAAAGCCAGGTCGTTGCATATAGGTTCTGCCATATTCCCCCCATTTTTTGTAAGGGACTTCATACCCTGCGATCGGAGAACTTTTAAATTTACGCTCTCCTCTGTAAGAATCGATCACACCATTAAAACTACCTGGTTTGACCCAATTTAAGGGAGCGGCAGGAACAAAAGTACCCTCATTGTCTCCCGTGGTCACCTCACCATTCGGTCCAACTCCAATGCCATTAGGGGCACGAAATCCGCTAGCAAAAATGGATAGTTCATCTCCAGAGGGAGAGATTTTCAGGACACATCCATGATGTCTGCCAAGCCGCTCAAACCCTCTTCCGCCCGCCCGTACCGGACAGCCCATACTGAAATAGAAGTTTCCTTGGGGGTCGGTCTGCAGATCGAAACAGAAGGCATGAAAGCCCTCAGTGGCATCCCAATCGTTATTAAAATTCTCCAGAAAATCTGCTTCTCCATCGTTGTTAAAATCATGAAAACGGGTGATCTGATTGTCTCCCACAGTATAGATTTTTTCATTTACAATCTTTAGCCCCAAAGGTTCATGCAAACCCGTGGCAAAACGTTTCCATTTCACATTCTGTAATTGATCATCAATTCCACTCACGATCCACACATCACCATCCCAGGTACAAACCGCAGCAGATTCCCCATCGGCAAAGAAGTCGAATGCTCCAATCCGCATACCTCCATCGAATTTATTGTTGAAAGGAATACCAATACGGTCGACCACATAGGCGTTCTGGTCATCGGTGGAAAGTTCTCCTTTTGTCACAATCGGATCGCCCCATTGAGCTAAACCTCCTTTGGTGAAAGTGGATAAATTCTCTGCCCGACCGGAAGCGGATTGAATAGCTGGCTGGTAAGCTGGATTGCCTGCCCAGATACCAATCTTGGTGCGGTGTTTCCCCTTGGGCAGATGGAGCAGAAGTAAATTACGCTGAAAATGAAGTTCTGCATGTAACGGACCATCGGTGATAAGAAAATTACACTTATTTCCCTCCCAATTCAGGGACCAGGTGGCTGCTACCTTTTCTGCACTCTCTCCTTCAGCAAGCACAACCCACGAATCATCTGGCAAATTGGTTTCCAAAGTCCTGGTAAATGCTTTAAAACCCTGACCGGAAACATAGCCAGGCATATCTAGCACACTACCCTTCCCAACACTGTAGGAAAAAATGACCCGTCCATTATGCACATAGTGACCCTTGAAGTGTGCCCAGTCTTTTGGCAAAGCTCCCATTGGAGGAAAGGATTTGTAGGGCTGAGGTCGTGGATCATCCAATTTAAAAACTTTTGCCTTAAGAGGTATAATTCCAGTTGCAGGGTCGCCCATTACAGGTAGGCCAACAGAGGGTTGAGAGTCTTTACTTGTGGCTGCTTTGGCCCAGCCAGGGCGAATACCTGTCTGGAAAAGATTGTGCTTATACTTGGTTACCGCGGCACTTCCGTGAGCACCTCCGAAAGGCATACCCTTGGCTTCCAAGCTTTGCGGATTCATCCAGGCAAAGGAATAAGACAGGGTCTCGCTATCAAAAACCATCACCGCTCTGCGGTCAGGCCCCAATGGCACGAGGTGTGCACGAGAAACAATATAGGCAACCTCGGACCGACACTGCTGAATTTCGTCGAAGAGAATGCGGGCACGAGCAATCAAACCATCCAAGTCTGAGGTTTCCTTTGGTATTAATTCAACTTCTGCAACTTGCATAGGAGTTCCTTGGCCACCGATAAGCTCAGGAAAAAGAATTTTGTAGGTTGAATATTTTGCAGAGTTTTCAAAAGAGATCCGGCGGCGTTGAAAGCGCTCTTTGAATGGGGGGAAAGCACCTTTGGCGATCAATTTAAAATCTTGGTCATGGTTGGTCCCATAGAGCTCAAAAGAGTTCGGATCTCTCTCCGGAGCGTCGTTGGCAGAAGTGAGGGACAACCCAACAACTGCAGATGGTTGGGCATGGATAATCAGTCCACTGCCTGCCCCATCAAAGTTGAGGTACTTTGTTTTGGGATTATCATCCACTGCCAGACCGGGATGTTCATTATCAGGAAATTTTTTAGATGTCCCAACAACTTTGGCTTCAGGTTCAGTGATATCCACTTTCAATTTTGTCACTAAATCCTGCAAGCTCATTCCACGATAGCTTTTACCCCCTAGACGTACGGCATCTTTGATAATTTGGTTTTCTTTTTTATGTAAGTCATGAAGATATTTCGGAGCATTTTTACCAGGAGGCCAAGCAATACTAGGGGATGCTTTCTCTATGGCTGTGGATACCACCGGGCCAAACCGTTTGGTAAAGAAACCCTTTGGTGAAAGTTGCTCGTGCTGGATAGACTTTTCTGGTTTATAGGCAACCGCATGCTCGATTACTTCCTCTGCAATTTGTTTGATCTGATCATCTGTAAGATCGAGATGTCCGCCTTTCGCGGGCATCTTTACTAACGCCTGAGAATCGGGGGGACTGCCGTTTACTATAAAGTTTACCACCGCATCAAGCCCTCCTTCATTGACTACTTTGGAAGTGAGCAGACTGGGAAACACCCCCCCCACACCATTAAGATCTGGCCCATGACAAGGAGCACAGCGCTGGGTAACTAGATCCGATGGCTTGGTTACAGCCAGTAGTTGCGAGGAAAAAGAAAGAAAACAAAGACCAGCAATGATTCGGTTTAGCATAATCAAGAGAAAGGGTCTGGTTTAAGAGCTGAGAAAAAAAATTCTATTTTTTAACTAAAGGAGTATGGGCTTCCTCCATGATCTTTTTAATTTTGGAAACAATCTCAGGATGAGAATCAGCCAGGTTTTTGGACTCTCCGGGATCCTTACTCAGATCGAAGAGTTCAATATTACCCGTGCGGTTCTTCCATTTTTTCCAACCACGCAGAACACCCTTCCATTTCCCCAAGCGCACTGCTTTGTCGTGGTCTTTGGTCTGGGGATGCTCAAAATATAAATAGTCGTGCTTTTTTTGTTCAGTACCGGTGAGAGTAGGAAGAAAAGAGATACCATCAGATTGTTTGGGCGTGGGTTGGTCAGTCAAATCTGCCATGGTCGCAACCACATCCCAAAATGCACTGATGTGATCACTTTTACTGCCCGGCTTGATCTGGCTGGGCCAACGGGCAAGAAAGGGAGCATTGATTCCACCCTCATAAAGATCGCGTTTAATTCCACGCAACGGGCCATTGGAATCCCAGAAATTTGGATCGTGCCCACCCTCGCGATGGGTACCGTTATCACTGGTAAAAAGAATCAGAGTGTTTTCATCTATTCCCAGCTTGGTAACTAAACCGAGCAACTTCCCGATCTGGTTATCGAAGTTCTCCATCATTGCCGCATAGCCAGCGATAGGATTTTTTACATCGGGACAGGGCTCGCCTGGACCGGCACCATACTTACCAATACGGTCATCAAATTCAGGATATACCTTTCTCCATTTATCATGCAGTTCCTTGGGGGCATGCATGGCAGCATGAGGAACTGCGGTGGGAATGTAGCAAAAGAACGGTTTTTTCTGTTTTACACTGCTTTTGATAAAGGAAAACGCATCCTCCATAATCAGGTCGTGAATGAAAGTACCTGATTCAAGTGGCATTTCCTTACCGTCTCGTACAATGCTTGTAGGATAATAGGTATGGGCAATCATCTGGCTTTTCCATCCGCTGAAATGGTCAAACCCATGAGTCATAGGATTCTGGGGTCCCGCTTCATTGGTATGCCCTAGCCCCCACTTACCGAATGCACCCGTTGCATAACCGGCATTTTTGAAAATACGCGGCAAGGTAACCATTTTGGGGTCCAGGGCGAGAGTGGGCTCTTGCCCATTTCCCCGACAATGTACATGTCCGGGATGCTGACCAGTCATTAAAACCGCCCGGGAAGGTGAACACACAGTATTGCCAGAGTAATGACTGGAAAACTTCATTCCCTCGAGAGCCAACCGGTCGATGTTTGGGGTTTTAAGCTTTTTCTGCCCATAGCAACCAAGGTCTCCCTTTCCAAGATCATCTGCCAAGATGTAGATCACATTGGTAGGTTGATCAGGTTTTGCCGATACTACTCCAAATGAGGTAAACATTAAAATTAGTGAGGAAAATATCCTAAATTTTGACATAGCCCGAACCTTGTAAAAATCCCTAACTACGGGCAAACCCATATTTTGGAATTTTCCAAAATAAAAAGGGAGGTGTCCGAAAACACCTCCCTTCCTAATAAGATAAACCTTTATCCGTTCGTCAGCCTTTTCGACCGAGAACTGACATCACAATCAGCAAGGCCACAATACTGGCGAGGCTGGCACCAGCACCGATGAATGAATTCACCACGCTGGTAATGTTTCCGATGATGTCGATTCCACCACCACCGGTACCGAACACGACTTGAACTACTACAAGCAGTCCGATCGCCCCGATTAGGATTTCCGTAAGGCCGCCAATGGCTTCCTTTAGTTTACTGGCTACATTATCCATGTTTTTTTCCCCCCACTTTTAGGTTAGGTTTGTTTCAGTTATTTTCAGTTTTGCAGAGTAAGGAAAATTCCTACTTATTGCTCCGCTGAAAAATGGCTAAAATCAAGAGAATCGCAATCAGACCAACAAAGCCGTTTTGCCCCCCTATCTGATTTACAATCTGTGTGATGTTCGCGATGACGCTTCCTCCGAAGATCGCCCCAGTTCCGAACACGATTTCCACGATTACGCCGAGCGCAATTAATCCGATTCCTATTTGTGACACGAGCTTGATCCACTCATGTAACTGCGAGATCATATCTTTCATGTGTTTCCCTCTCTGTTTAGTTTCGGAGCCAAGGGTGCCCTGCTTCGATCAAGCCGAAACACAATAAGAGCATCCACCATCCTTGACATCACCTTCAGGCATCAGATCAACTTATACACAAACTGTCAACATCTTATAATTAATGATATTCATACTTTAATTTAAAAATATTCATTAATTAGTGGGCAATTTTGTTGAGCAAATTAAAGAACACTCAATGAATTCGTCTATTCACGTTTATAACTAAACACTACACCAAGAAGTTTATCGGAAACAAAACACGCTCCTTCTCAGGGCAATCAACAACCATTCAGATTATTTAGGTGAGAGTAAGTGTCGAACTTTGTCGTATTCAGGATTAACACACTTATCTCCCCAGCGCTTCAAAGTCGAAAGTAAGCCAATTTCTGATTCAGGTTCCTGACCCTTGTCCCCCGTTTTCTTAATCCATTCTGCCAAGTAAGCCCTGTGTCGATTGAGTTGCTTGGAGAATTTCGGGTCTTTCGCAAGGTTTTGAATCTCGTGAGGGTCCTTGGAGAGATCATATAATTCCTCAGTTTCTTTTCCGTTAGGATCGAAGAAAACCATCTGCACTTCATTCATTTCTCCGGCTGCCATCATCGCCCGAAACTTTTGTGAAACCGGCCATGGATCTTTGTAACTGGGTTGCATAAAAGGACGATCATCAGTGTAATTGCGGAGATATTTGAAACGGGGAGTGATAACTGCACGAATCTTCTCGATTGTAAAATCGCAACGATCACGGGCAGAAATAGTATATTTTTTTGGCTGGTAGTCTTTGGTAAAAATATCTTGTCCCTCCATATTTTTTGGAATCGAAATACCAGCAAGAGCAAGTGAGGTAGGAGCAAGATCAATGCTGTTGATCAAATCATCCCGAACCAAGCCTTCTTTAATTCCTCTCCCACTAATAATAAAGGGCATGTTAATTCCCCCCTCGTAGAGCATTTGTTTGTGCCGATGAAGTTTGTAACCATGATCGCTGAAAAGGAAAATTACGGTTTTATCATACAGCCCATCCCGCTTCAAGGCAGTGACAATTTGACCGATCTGATCATCGGTAAAAAGAAGGCAATCGTAATGATGGGCAATCTGCTCCCTAACCTCGGGGATATCTGGGTAGTAAGGTGGAACAGGCACCCTGTCACGAGAAATGACTTTCCTCGCACGCTTACCCGATTTACCTCCCGAGATTTGAATCTGTCCGAAAAAAGGTTTGCCATCAGGGCATCCATTCCAATCCGATCCATTTTTGGCACCTTTGAAATTCCATCCTCCATGATGGTGGTCATAAATTTCATCCCGATCGAATTCGAAATTGAAATCGTCTTTCCCACTGCCTTCATTAAAAGTGTAATAACCAGCATCACGAAAGATCTTAGGAACCAACCTCACTCCTTTGGGTAAAATGTTTTTGTCGTATTCACCCATCGATTTCCCTCGAAAATCAGCCCGGCAACTACGGTGATGGTGAGCCCCGACTGTCGTTTGCATCATCCCAAGAATGGTACCAGAACGCATTGCTGAACAGACCCCTGCTGATGTATAGAAACGATTGAACCGAATACCTTCATCAGCAAGATTGTCGATATTAGGAGTCTTGATGACTTTATCACCATAGCAGCTGAACCATCCACTAACATCCTCCAAATAAATCCATAGAATATTGGGCCTGACATTCTGCCCCTGAATCATGGAATGAACAAAGAATGCGTAAAAGAAGAAAAAGAAATAATGAATTTTCATAAGTTCATGCAAGATGATGGATAGATTCTTGAAAAGGGTAAATGCTCCTTAAAAATCACTTTTATTTTGAAATATGAAAAGGTTGAAAATTTCGGCTCGTTCAAACTAAGCCTTCTGCTAGGATGCTTCATCTAATGGAAGAACTCAGTATTATCACACAACTTTCGCACGAATTTGGCACTCCGGAATATGTCAAAGGAGGCGGAGGAAACACCTCCTTCAAAAACGAATCCACCCTTTGGGTTAAGCCATCGGGCACTACCCTGTCCGGTTTGTCTGAGGATACCTTTGTGCAGTTAGATCGTTCCAAAATTGACCGATTGTATGCCACCGAAACGCCAGCGGATTCAGCTGCCCGTGAGGAACTTGTCAAAAACATGATGGCCGATGCGGTTTGCGGTGGCACTGGAAGACCATCAGTGGAAGCACCCCTACACAATGTTCTTTCCACCAAGTATGTCGTTCATACCCATGCCTTATTGGTAAATGGAATGACTTGTGCAATCGAGGGTGTAGAAGTGGCCAATCGACTCTTCCCCGAAGCCCTCTGGGTCGAGTACATCGATGCGGGATATACTCTTTGTATGGAGCTGAAGGGAAGAATAGAACAATATGAAGCCGAGAGTGGCAAAACTCCTGGAGTAATTCTACTCAAGAACCATGGAATTTTTGTGTCTGGTAATAGTGCGGAAGAAATCCGAGCTCATTATGCATCCATCATGGAGCCCTTGCGTGCTGAATACGACCGATTAGGAATTAATGAGCATCTGACCATTTCTGACTCGCAGGCTGATACCGAAACAGAAACAACCATTCAGGAAATTTTTGGAGAGGATGCCAAATTCGTGCTGTCCAGTGGATTGTTTACCTGCGTACCTGGCCCGATCACTCCTGACCATTTGGTTTACGCCCGTGCCTTTCCGTTTGATGCTGAATTAACTCAGGAAAATGCAGATACCTATCGCTCCACCCATGGATTT
>MDTC01141633.1_pt1 | contig 10674 bp, 10 predicted proteins | sample 811181 | NCBI WGS metagenome assembly MDTC01 (sample SAMN05326644, study PRJNA326480) | marine metagenome | isolation source: seawater | place: Pacific Ocean: North | collected 2011 | reverse complement strand
TGGCTGTGGCGCTATGGGTGCATTATTATTATCTCTTGCTTATAAAAAACTGACTTTAACAAAACTACAAGAAGCATTAGTTAAGACTTTAGAAATTTCTGCATTAATAATGGTTTTAGTTGCTGCCTCTAACTTTTTTGGCTCAGTCTTTTCAAGATTAGGTACACCAATGCTTCTTACAGATTTTTTATTAAATTTAGAAATGAATAGATATGTAATTTTAGCAATAGTTATGGGTGTAATTTTTCTTTTAGGATGGCCTCTAGAATGGGTTCCAATTGTAATGATTATTGTTCCGATAATATTACCTTTGATTGAAGCTTTAGGGTTTAATTTAACATGGTTTGCAATTCTTGTGGCTGTAAACCTTCAAACCGCCTGGCTATCACCTCCTGTAGCTTTATCAGCTTATTTTTTAAAAGGCGTTGTTCCTGAATGGGATTTAAAAGATATTTATATAGGCATGATGCAATTTATGGTTCTCCAAATTATTGGATTAATAATAATAATAGTTTTTCCTAAGATAGTTTTATGGCTTCCCAATCTACTATATGGACAGTAATTTATATTAGTTTAATATAAAATAGTGATTCAAGAAAATACAAATATTTATCTAAAAAACTGGGAATTGGTTTCCGTTAACCCAAATAACAAGACATGGAATTGGAAAGATCTGTTTTGTTTTTGGGGAAACACAATTCAAAGCATAATAGGATTTTCTTTAATTGTTTCACTTTATTTGGTTTATGAGATTAATATCGTTATTGTTTTTTTTGGCACACTTACATCTTCATTCTTGGCAGCTTTTTTAGCTAATTTAATTGGCAAACCTTCTCAAAAGCACGGAATACCTTTTCCAGTTTTTTTAAGAACTTCAATGGGAATTGTTGGGGCCAAATATGTATCTATCCTTAGAGGGTTAGTTGCCATATTTATGTTTGGCGTTCAATCTTTTTTCTTATCAAAATCATTTGGTTACCTGATAAGATTATCTCTATTTTCAATCGATAATAGCTTTTTAGATAAAGAAATTTTTACTTATTTTTATTTTGGACTAAATATTATTGACTGGTTTTCATTTTTGTTAGCAATTATTTTGCAAATATATTTATTCAGAAAAAGCCAAAGATTTACTAAATTATTTATAAATTTTTCAGCAATGTTTGTTTATATCGGTTTGATATTATTTTGTGTAATTATATCTTCTACAAATCTTATAGATGTAACAAACTCATTTAAAGAATTACTTGTGATAGACAATGTAATTTCAAAATCAAACATTTCTCCTTTTCTTACAGTTTTTGGTACAATGTTTGCTTATTTTTCTATTGTATTGGTTAATTTTGGAGATTTTTCGAGATACGTAAAAAATGAAAGCGAACTAAAAAAAGGAAACTTAAGTTTAATTCTTAATTTAATATTGTTTTCTATATTTGCTGTTTTTATTGTTATTGGTGCTGATATTATTTTAAATCAAAATTTTCCAAATATGGAGCGTATTTTTGTAAGTCCAACTGATATTATAGGAAAATTTGATAATGTATTTTTAAGCATCGTTGTTTTGTTTTTTATTGTATTTGCAACAGCATCAACAAATTTAATTGCAAATTTTATACCTTCCCAATATTCTTTAATTAACTTTGCACCAAGCAAATTATCTGCCACTTCTTCAGCTATAATAATTGGAACTCTAGCTTTTTTTATTGGAAGTTTATGGGTACCAATATTGAGTCAAATAGGAGTGTTAGCTATAGTTGATACAGTAGGTTCTTTTTTTGGTCCAATTTTTGGTATTATTGTTGCAGATTATTATTTAATTAAAAAAAAAGAGATAATTAACAAGGACATATTTTCTTCAAGCGATACTGGCGCTTATTATTTTTCAGGAGGATGGCATATTAAAGCAATTTACTCTTTGTTTATTGCTTTTGTTTTTTCTGCTGCAACTATTTGGAATCCTGATTTTAGATTTTTACAATCATATTCATGGTTAATAGGTGCATTTGTAGGTTTTGTGATGCATTATCTTTTATCTGAAAAATAAATTTTATTATGAATAAATTTGATTTTAATAACAGAACGGCTGTAGTTACTGGTGGTGCGCAAGGTTTTGGTTTAGACATTGCTAAAAAATTTCTGAATTTTGGTGCAAAGGTTATAATTTGGGATATTGATGAACAGCAACTACAATTAGCATTAAAAGAAGTAAATAGTTCCAAATTATCTTATAATCAAATTGACGTGTCTAATTTTGAACAAATTAATAATGCTGTTCTTAAAATTACTAGCTCATCTAATATCGATATATTGATTAATAATGCTGGTATAACAGGATCTACTTCAACGGTATGGGATTATAATGTTAATGAATGGGAAAAAATTGTGCAAGTAAATTTAATGGGAACTTTTTATTGTTGCAAGAGCATTGTACCTAATATGATTAAAAATAATTACGGTAGAATTGTTAATGTTGCTTCTGTGGCTGGCAAAGATGGAAATCCTAATGCAAGTGCGTATAGTTCTGCAAAAGCTGGAATTATAGGTTTAACAAAATCTTTAGGAAAAGAACTTGCAGATAAAAATATTGCAGTTAATGCTGTTACACCATCTACTGCTAACACAAAAATATTAAATCAAATGTCCGAAAAACATGTTAAATATATGCTTTCTAAAGTTCCAAGAGCTAGATTTCTGGAACTAAAAGAATTTTCTTCACTTGTATGTTGGTTATCTTCAGAAGAAAATTCTTTTTCAACAGCTGCAGTTTTTGATATTAGTGGTGGTAGATCTACTTATTAATTTCACAAAAATGCTTAAAAAAAATTTACTTTTAATTTTCTTGATTGCAACTTTTCAACAAACATTATCAGCCGAAACGGTAAAAGTTTTTGATTTTACGGAATCAGAATTTAAAACTTTAAAAGTTAAAAAAATAAGAGGTGTTGATGCTAAAACTAAATACTCACTTGGAAAAAATGAATATGGTAATTTTATTCGTTCCGTGTCTGAAAACGCAGCATCAGGTCTTGGAAAAGAGATTAAAATAAATCTATCAAAAACTCCATTTTTAAACATCACTTGGAAAGTTGAAAAAGATCTTTCTGGTATTAATGAGAACAGTAAAAAAGGACATGATTATGCAGCAAGAGTTTTTGTAATTAAAAAAACAGGAGCAACTCCTTTATCAAACAGAGCAATGAATTATGTTTATTCTAGCAACAATAAAATTAATAGCAATCAACCAAGTCCTTACACAAAAAAATCAATTGATTATGTTCTATCTACGACAAAGGAAAATTTAAATCAGTGGGTTACTGTTAAGGTTAACGTTAAAGAACATTTTAAAAAATTTCATGATTTAAATGTTAATGATATTGAGGGAGTAGCTATTATGACTGATACTGACAATTCAAAAAGACCTGCAATTGCTTATTATCAAAATATATATTTTTCATCAGAATAATTATTTTATTAAATATTTTTTTAAACCAATGCTCAAAAAAGAAAGAACTATGGCAGCTAATACATCTTGCAAAGGTGTTGCTTGTGGAACTCCATAATTCCAAAAAATTACACCAGCTAGCCAAATCAAATAAATTTTCATATTCTAATACATCAAGTAATGATCTTTTTTACATTTTTAAACAATCTTACCATTTTATTTAAATTAATTCTTTTGGTATTTACATTTCTTGGACTTGGATGATAGCATCCTATTAATATTTTTTTATCGGGTAATTGATATTTTGCTGCATGGGTGAACACGTAATCTTTATTTCTTAATAAATAAGTTTCTTTATAAAATTGAATGCATGCATCGAAAGCTATCTTTCCTAAAGCAACAATAATTTTAACATTTCTAAGCAAATCTATTTCTTGTTTAAAATAATTGAAACAGGTTTTAAGTTCTAAAAAAGTTGGTTTATCTCCAGGCGGCACGCATTTTAATGCTGTAGTGACATATGTATTATAAAGTTTTAAACCATCATTTTTATTTTCCGAAGTTTTTTGATTAGACATTTTTGCTTTATATAAACATTTATATAAAAAATCTGCAGATCTATCTCCCGTAAACACTCTACCAGTTCTGTTTCCTCCATGTGCAGCGGGTGCCAAACCAACTAATAATATTTTTCCATTTATATCTCCAAAACCAGTTATGGGCTTTCCCCAATATTTTTCATTTATGTATTGTTTTCTTTTTTCTTTAGCAATTTTTTTTCTGAAGATAAATAATCTTTGGCACTTTTTACAACTAATGATCTTTTTGTTTAGATTTATATATTGACTGTTTAAAGTCATTTTTTATTTGAGATTTTGTTTTTTAAACAATGAAATACCATTTTCTACTTTATATTTGTAAGATTCTTCAAAACTTTTTAATTGCCATCCATTTAGTCTTTTTTTTGTTTCTTCAAGGTTATTTATTTTCCAAACGTCGCTTGTTTTTTTATCTTTCCATATTTTTTTATCATTATTACTTCTTCCACAACCGTAACAATAGCCAGTAAAAGGGTCAGTTTTACAAATACTTATGCAGGGAGAAATAATCATAATTTTTTTAGTTTTATATATTTATATTTTATTATTCAATATATTCATGATTATTCTCATTGGACAAATGAAACCAATAATATATAAAACTGAATAATTTGAGTGGGCGAATGGCGGAACTGGCAGACGCATACGCCTTAGGAGCGTACGGGGCAACCCATAAGAGTTCGACTCTCTTTTCGCCCACCATTAAATATTATGAAAGTAAAAATAGAAAATAAAAAAGGTTTAAACAAAAATTTAAAAGTTTTTGTAGATAAAAAAACTATAGAAACTCATATGAATGAAAAATATGAGGAAGTAAAAAAACAGGTAGCATTAAAAGGTTTTAGACCAGGTAAAGTTCCAAAAGAAATTCTTAAAAGACAGTTTGGAAAATCTATTTATGGTGAAGTTCTAGATAAAGTTTTAAAAGAAACTAGCACTCAAGCTTTAGAAGATAATAAAATAAAACCTGCTGGACAACCAAAAATTGATTTAAAATCACATGGTGAAGATAAAGATTTAGAGTATGTAATTTCTGTCACAGAACTTCCCAAAATTGAACTTAAACCAATAGAAAATATCAAGATTGATGAATACTCAGTAAAAATAGATGATGAAGAAACAGATAAAAGAATTAAGGAAATTGCAAAAAATCAAAAAAATTTTGTAGCAAAAAAAGATGAAGAAAGCTCTGAAGTTGAAGATTTAGTGGCATTTGATTATAAAGCAACCATCGAAGGTAAATTTTTCACTGGTGGTGAAGGAAAAAATACTCAAATTGTTTTAGGAAAAGATCTTTTTATCAAAGGTTTTGATAAAGAATTAACAGGAGTTAAGAAAAATGAGACTAAAACTTTTGAAGTGGTTTTACCGGAAAATTATCCACAAAAAGAATTTGCAAATAAAAAAGCAAAATTTGAATGTAAAATTTTAGAAGTTAAAAAATCTATTGCCGCTAAAATAGATGAAGATTTTGCAAAAAATTTAGGCGCAAAAGATTTAAATGATCTTAAAATTTTAATTTCTAGGCAAATCAATGATGAATATAAAAACTCTCTGAACATGCTTTCAAAAAATAAAATTTTAGAACAAATTAAAAAATTTAAGGTTGATGAAATCCCAGAAAATTTAATTGAGCAAGAAATTAATATTCTTTCACAAGATATGAAAGATAATGAAATTAATAAAAACAAGAAAGATATTGAAAAAAAAGCAAAAGATAGAATTAAATTAGGTCTAATTTTAAATGCATTTGGAGAGCAAAACAAAATCCAAGTTCACGAAAACGAAATTCAAGCAGAAATACAAAAACAATTAAAGATGATGCCAGGTCAAGAAAAAATTGTAATGGATTATTATCAAAAAAATCCTTCTGCTTCTGATGCTTTAAGAGGCACTATTTATGAAGAAAAAATTATTGAGTTAATTAAAAGCAAATCTAAAGTTAACAAAAAAGAAATTTCAAAAGATGAAGCAGAGAAAATTTTGAAATCTGCCCACGATCATTTGCACGATCACAAACATACTGATTCAAGTGAAAGGTCAAAAGTGGAGAAGACAGTACCAGTAAAAAAATCATCCCAAGCAAAAAAAGTTAAGCCATCAAGCAAAAAACCAGAAAAAATAAAAAAAGTTAGCAAAAAGTAATCACAAGTTGTATAAAGTCAAAAGAATCAGTTTATGACATCAAAAATATCAGAACATATGAACAATCTAATCCCGATGGTTGTTGAGCAGTCAAACCGAGGAGAGAGAGCTTACGATATTTATTCAAGATTACTAAAAGAAAGAATAGTTTTTGTTGTAGGCCAAATAACTGATAATGTAGCCTCATTGGTTACTGCGCAATTGCTTTTTTTAGAGTCCGAGAATCCAAAAAAAGAAATTTATTTATATATAAATAGTCCAGGTGGACTAGTTACTGCTGGCTTAGGCATTTATGATACAATGCAATACATCAAATCAGAAGTTTCAACACTGTGTATTGGTCAAGCTTGCTCAATGGGATCTTTTTTACTAACAGCTGGAGAAAAAGGAAAAAGATTTTCTTTGCCTAATTCTAGAATAATGGTTCATCAACCTTCTGCTGGTTTTCAGGGTCAAGCAACAGATATAGAAATACATGCCAATGAAGTTTTGTCTCTCAAAAAAAGATTAAACGAAATTTATTCAAAACATACCGGTCGATCCGTTGACGCAATTAAACTTGCTCTTGAAAGAGATAATTTTATGACAGCTGAAAATGCAAAATCTTTTGGATTAATTGATAAAGTAGTCGATAAAAGAGTTTAAAACACAATATATAGTTTTTTCCACAACCTAGACTTGATTGAAATAACTTTTGTGTAATAAAGTGATTGAATTGATTCGTTTAAAAAAAAATTATGACAACCAATAATAAAAATATTTTGTACTGCTCTTTTTGTGGCAAAAGTCAACACGAAGTAAGAAAACTTATAGCAGGTCCCACTGTATTCATATGCGATGAGTGTGTAGAGCTTTGTATGGATATAATAAAAGAAGAAAGTAAAGATACACTTGTAAAACACCAAGATGGCCTACCTTCTCCTAAAGAAATATGTAGCATACTTGATGATTATGTTATTGGACAAAATTATGCAAAAAAAGTTTTATCTGTAGCAGTGCACAATCATTATAAAAGATTGAATTATGAAAACAAAACTAGCAAAACAGTTGAACTTTCCAAATCAAATATTTTACTTGTAGGTCCAACTGGTTGTGGAAAAACATTGTTAGCACAAACCCTTGCTAGAATTTTGGATGTTCCATTTACTATGGCTGATGCCACAACTTTGACTGAAGCTGGTTACGTTGGCGAAGATGTTGAAAATATTATTTTAAAATTATTACAAGCAGCCGATTATAATGTTGATAAAGCCCAGAGAGGAATAGTTTATATTGATGAAGTTGACAAGATCAGTCGAAAATCTGAAAACCCTTCAATTACCAGAGATGTTTCTGGAGAAGGTGTTCAACAAGCTTTACTAAAAATTATGGAAGGAACAGTTGCTAGCGTACCTCCCCAAGGAGGCAGAAAACATCCTCAGCAAGAATTTTTACAAGTAGATACTACTAACATATTGTTTATATGTGGAGGAGCATTTGCAGGTTTAGATAAAATAATTGCACAAAGAGACAAAGGAACTTCTATTGGGTTTGGTGCAGAAGTTAGAACAATAGAAGATAAAAAAACAGGTGAATGGATGAAAAGTTTAGAACCAGAAGATTTACTAAAATATGGATTAATTCCTGAATTTATAGGACGACTCCCAATTGTAGCAACCCTAGAAGACTTAGATGAAAAATCTTTAATAAAAATATTAAAAGAACCTAAGAATTCACTGGTAAAACAGTATCAAGAATTATTTAAGTTAGAAGGATCAAAACTTACATTTAAAGATAATGCTCTTAAGGAAATAGCAATTAAGGCTATTGGCAAAAAAACTGGAGCAAGAGGATTAAGATCAATATTAGAAAACATATTGCTCAAAACAATGTTTGATTTGCCCAGCCAAGACAATGTTCAAGAAGTGATAATAGAAGCCAACACAGTAAAAGGTTATTCTCAGCCAATACTGGTTCACTCAAAAACTGAAAAACCTAAAACTGAAAAAACTACAGCAGCTTAAAAATAACGTTAATAAGCAACAATTATCTATTGCATTATTAATTTTAATATCCATATTTATAATATGTTTACAAAAACTAATTTGCCATTGTTACCTTTAAGAGACATTGTTGTGTTTCCAAGTATGGTTATCCCTTTGTTTGTTGGTAGAGATAAATCTATTACAGCATTAAATGAAGTGATGAAAAATGAAAAAAAAATTATTTTAGTTACTCAAAAAAACTCTGAAGTTGATGAACCAAAAAAAAATGATGTTTTTAGTTATGGTTGCGAAAGTAATATTTTACAATTGCTTAAATTACCAGATGGAACTGTTAAGGTATTAGCAGAAGGAATTAAAAGAGTTAAAGTTTTGGATTTTAAAGATAATGGAAAATTTATTACTTGTGAATATGAATATCAAAATGACCAATTGATAGAAGATAAGGAACTTTTTCCATTAGCTTTAATAGCTATAAAAAAATTAGAAAAACTAACATTGGTAAATAAAAAAGTTTCAACAGAAACAATTGATAATATTAAACAGATTAAAGACATTTCAAAAATTGCAGATAATATTGCATCACATTTAAATACTACAGTTACAGAAAAACAAAAATTATTTGAAACTCTTGATCTTAAAAAAAGATTAAATGCAATAATTAAAATTATGGAAAATGAAGCTAGTATTATAGGAGTAGAAAGAAGAATAAGAGGTCGTGTTAAAACTCAAATGGAAAAAACACAACGAGAATATTATTTAAACGAACAATTAAAAGCCATTCAAAAAGAGTTAGGTGAAATTGAAGACGGAAAAGATGAAACTTCAAATTTAAATAAAGCAATTTTAAAAGCAAAAATGCCAAAAGAAGTTCAAAAAAAATGTATGTCTGAACTTAAAAAATTAAAAAATATGAGTCCAATGTCAGCCGAGGCAACTGTTGTTAGAAATTATTTAGATTGGATGATAGATATTCCTTGGTACAAAAAAAATGATGTTAATATAGATCTTAACAAAGCCAAAAAAGTTCTTGATGAAGACCATTTTGGTTTAGAAAAAATCAAAGAACGTATTGTCGAGTTTTTAGCTGTACAAAAAAGAATGCAAAAATTAAAAGGCCCAATATTGTGTCTAGTTGGTCCTCCAGGAGTTGGTAAAACATCTTTGGGAAAATCTATTGCAAGAGCAACAAATCGGCAGTTTGTAAGGATGTCACTAGGTGGTGTTAGAGATGAGGCGGAAATTCGAGGACATAGAAGAACTTATATAGGATCTTTACCTGGTAAAATAATTCAAATGATGAAAAAAGCTGGAACAAAGAATCCTCTTTTTTTGTTAGATGAAATAGATAAAGTTGGAAATGATTATCGTGGCGATCCATCATCAGCTTTATTAGAAGCATTAGACTCTGAACAAAATACTACTTTTAATGATCATTATTTAGAAGTTGATTATGACTTATCTGATGTATTATTTGTTACAACAGCAAATACATTAAATATACTTCCACCATTACTAGATAGAATGGAAGTAATAAGATTAGCTGGATACACGGAAGATGAAAAAATAAATATAGCTGATAAGTTTCTGTTACCTAAACAAATTAAAGATAATGGTGTCAAAGAAGGCGAGCTAATTTTATCTGATGGAACAATTAAAGAAATAATAAGAAATTACACTAAAGAGTCAGGTGTTAGAAATTTAGAAAGAGAAATTTCAAAAATAGCAAGAAAGGCTGTTAAAAAAATAGTTGGCAAAGAAGAAACAACAGTAAGTGTGGATGAGAAAAATTTATCAAATTTTTTAGGAGTTAAAAAATATAAGTTTGGTGAACAAGAAAGTGAAAATAAAATTGGAATAGCAACAGGACTAGCTTGGACCGAATATGGAGGAGAAATATTAAAAATTGAAACTGTTAATATGCCTGGAAAAGGAAAAATGCAAATTACAGGCAAACTCGGAGAAGTTATGCAAGAATCGGTTAAAGCAGCAAAATCTTATGTTAGATCTAAAAGCTTAGAATATGGAATTATTCCTCCAGTTTTTGAAAAAAAAGACTTCCATATTCATGTGCCTGAAGGAGCAACACCGAAAGATGGTCCTTCAGCTGGCATTGCCATGGTAACTTCAATTGTTTCATCAATTACGAAAATACCTGTAAACAAAGAAATTGCTATGACAGGAGAAGTCACTGTTACAGGACAAGTTTTGCCAATTGGGGGATTAAAAGAAAAATTATTAGCAGCACATAGAGCAGGTATCAAACAAGTTTTGATACCAAAAGACAATGAAAAAGATCTAGTAGATATTCCACAAAAAGTTAAAGATGATATAAAAATTACATCTGTTGAAATAGTAGATGAAGTTTTAAAGATTGCTTTAACTAAGGAGTTAAAAAAAGTCGAGTGGGTTGAGATTGATAATGTATCTGGATCTAAAACAGAAGAAAAATCTCAAGCTATAATTCAATAATTTTTGCACAAAAGTAGGAAATTTATTTACGACT
>MDTC01196693.1_pt1 | contig 10675 bp, 9 predicted proteins | sample 811181 | NCBI WGS metagenome assembly MDTC01 (sample SAMN05326644, study PRJNA326480) | marine metagenome | isolation source: seawater | place: Pacific Ocean: North | collected 2011 | reverse complement strand
TTCTTAGCTGCAAATGCTTCTAATGCTTCTTGTTCTACTGACCCAAATACTTTACGAAAGATAGGTGGGTTCTTTGCAGCTTTTTCTTTTTGTTCTATATCTGACACAGCACTCATCCATCTTGATAAATCTCCTGTCATAGATTCTATATCACGACCTGCTTGAAATGCTTTCTTTAGACCTGCAAATGCCGTACTTGCTGTGGTCAGGCAAGCACCAATAGTAATAGGATCAAACATTATGGTTTAGTAGGCCAATCACTATCTGACAAATTAGGCCAGTTTTTATGGGTAGGTAAATCACGTAAAGCTTGTCTATAGGTTTTCATACTATTTGACATTGTTACATCAGATAATCCATAGTGATCAGTTTCTTCTAATAAACCGTTTCTCACTCTTCTTTGGTTAATAGCATTTGATGTTTCTAATTCTTTTGCAAAGTCTGCATCTTGATCTGCTTTACTTTTAGTAACTTTACCATCACTATCTTTAATATCAGAAAATCTATCAACCTCTATCCATTTTTGTTTATAACCTTTTACCCCATCTTTTGTAAATTCTTCTACACCATCTTGTTTCCAGACCTTTGTATCAGATGAATTTGATCCTATACCAACTGGTTGAACAGGATACCAACCTAGTCCAGACATAGTAAGATCTGAAGGTGGCATAGGAAAACTTGTATTAGGATTGTTATTTATAATATCATATATAGACTCTATCTTTTTTGTTTTTTCGTTGTAATACATCTTAAACTCCTAGTATGCAATTGCCCAAAAAATATAATAACCTGTAGTAAAACTTGAATTTTGTACGAGTGAAAAACCATTACTTGTTCTTGAAAAACCTGTTATAGATTCTCTTCCATATGTTTGACTATTATCAAGATCATTCCACCTAATTCTATAATTACCAAAGTCAGTAGCTAACATTTGCCAATAACCATCAGCAGTTCCACTTGGATAACCTTTTATTCTTTGCATCATTATAAAAATATTTTTAGTAGAAGAAATACCACAATCAACATTAAATGTTCCACTACCACTTATAGTAAAATTACCTACTTTAGAATATCCTTCTTTTGAAGCCATCAAAGCCAAACTATGTATTCTACGAGTACCTGAACCATTACTATTAGTAACATCTCCATTAAAATTTATTACCTGACTATTATCATACGCACCTGAAGTACTGTATGAAGATTGATTATCAAACATTCCATTTTGTTCAATAGGAGTACCCTCACCAGTTCCATAAATATGACTTCTATCAAAAGGTATCATTGGATAGTTGAAACTTCCTGATAATATTGAACCTGCATCTTTATGCCAAACATAACAACCCAAACGTCCTCCTGCTTGTAGCCCAATTCCTGCATAAATAAACATCTCAGGTACAGCACCTAAGTTATGTTTAACAGTTAAACGAGTCCCAGCAGTTCCGGGTAAACTACCAGTAAGTAATATTGTAGGAGAAGCAAAGTAATTATGAGAGAATACACCTCTTGTAGATCTAAGACTAAATGTATAAATACTTGAATTTGTAGTTAGATTACCAGTTTGAGTATCACCCCAACCTTCACTCCATGACCAGTTTCTTTTAGAAGTTCCACCACCTGTTGTTATATTACTTTGTGAACCATCAGTACCATAAGGATTTACATTCACTCCATTACAACTAATAAAGCCATTACCAAATGATCTTGAATGTATTCTTCTAGGAGTACCTGCATTCTCACCAAAATAAAAAGCATAATCAGGACTACTAACCTGTCCTCTTGAAAACAACATGGTTCTGTATGCAGGATATATTCTAGAGGATATTAAAAGGTTTGTTCCCCACCCACTTACATTACCATTAATATGATCTGTAGATTGTTCATTAAAAGTTGCAATAGTAGACTTTTGTTTATAGCTAAATTCTCGTTCTCCAGAAACTCCATCAGGCCTCAATGCATCTTCTTTTCTTACTGCAATATATCTCCATTCAGCAGTAATTGAACCTTGAGATTTAGCTAAAGAATATCCCGGTACAGCATAAATTCCATTAGCAGTAAACATCATAAATTCTTCATTTTCATCTCTACCACCATCCATTGCTATATAGTATTGAGAACCATTACCATTAGCTCCATCTTTCATACCCTTATTAGTAATTATTCTTACACCTTCGGAATCAGAATTTCCTAATGTGGTAGCTTCTGTTTGAAAACCATTATAACCTAACCAACATATTACAAGCTGTGGTTCAAATCCTATATCGTGATATTTACCTTGTCCATTTTCAGCCTGAGTAATACTAAATGTTCCACACTTTATTAGATTATCTTCTTGTGCTGCAAAATTATTATCAGCGAAAAAATAAGCAACATAACTAACACCATTACGATTAATATCATACCCCGGCCTAAAAGTTGAACTTGTTGCAATAGATCCACGATTTGCACCCCACATAGTTGTAGAGTGTTCACCAGCAGCGTTTTGACCTGCATTTACACCAGCCATATTACCTTCAGTAATATACCAATTACTACTGTCTTTTTGTACCATCTGATAACTTTGAACACTTGTTAAGCTGTTAGGATGACCACTTACTGAAGCATAGCTTTGATCTTTATGCCAAATTACTGTTTCATTTTTTCCTGCACCAAATGATCCAGTCTTGTGTATTATAACTGCACCGGGAACAGATCCTAAATTATGACTTATTGTATTAGATTGTTGATCATTACCAGTATAAGTAACAACATCAAAAAAGTTTTTTTGACATTTCCAAGTAAATGCTTTATATCTATAATGCTCTCTATTATATTCCTGCCTAGTATTAGTAGCTGCATCACCAACAGTCCAGTACGGCCTACTTCCTGTTTGACTAGGTTGTAACCAACGACCACCATCATATTGAGCAGAACTTAGAGTACCATTAAGAAAAGCAGTATGTTTACCATAGTAATAACCATTAGGCCAATTATTAGTACTACTCTCAAAAATATTTGCCCAACAACGACCACCACTATTTGTACCACTATTATCACAAATCCAAACAGCACCGTTGTTTATTCTTGAACTATTTGGTGGATCACTTATATCAACACCATGTCCAGATTCAATTCTAGTAGCACTGCCCGGATAAGAAGAAGGTGCATTACCTACATAAGAATCTGAACTAAAATAATCACTAACGGTTTCTTCTGAAGAAGAATTTTTAGTCTGAAGTTTTCTAGATAAAGTCATATTATTTCCTATTAAGCCATATTTTTAGCAGCTGTAAATCCGTAATATTCTTGAGTACTGCCAACATACTGTGTAAAAAAAGTAAATACATCTATTGCATTTGTAGAGTTTGTCATTGCTGGTGCTAGACCACCTTGCCATTTTAACCCACTAATATTCCAAGTAACACTGTAAGGATTAGAAGCGTTATTTTTTATCTTTATTGTAAAACCTAATACAGAACCATCTGTAGGTGGATTGCTAACATTAATAGTAGTATTTCCTGTAAGAGTTAACATAAAGATATTTGAAGCAGATAAATCTAATGTTTCAGTTCCTGTTGCTGTTGTATCTGTAACTGCAGTTTCTTTCAAAGAAGTTACAGTTTTATTAGTTAATGTATCAGTAGAAGTTTTAGATACAAGTGTGTCACTACCACTTTGAGGTGGTGTAGGAAAAGTTAGAGTTGGATTACCACCAAATGTACCATGTGCAGGAGCTTGTAGTGCTAGGTAGTGTGCATTACTAGACTCACAGTAAAGTCTTAACTCTGATCTAGCTCCCCCATTTTTAATTGCTACAAATCCTGTTCCTGTATTAATACTATTTGTAGTTGTTAATGTCTTATTGGTTAATGTTTGTGTATGATCTTTAAATACAAACTCATCATCACCTCCCAATAAAGGAAGTGTAACAGTTCTATTAGCTGCTAAATCTGATACTGCAAATATATACTTATGATCAGCAGCTGAATCATTTAGTTGAGGTGTTGTTATTACAGGACTTGTTAGAGTTTTATTAGTTAACTCTTTTTGTGTCTGTGATAAGTAGGTATCAAATGTATCTACAGATGTAGATCTCATTGTGCCATTATCACTAGTAATAATACCATCACCACCTGCAACTGCTGTTGTGCCTATACTAGTTACATCTCCATCTAATATATTTAACTCGTCTGCTGAAGTTGTTACTGCTGTACCACCTATAGCTAGATCATCTTTAGCTATTTTAACTAAACCACTGCCTTTAGGTGTAAGTACCATACTAACATTAGTATCAGAACCTGTGCTAGAAATAGTGACATCTCCACCTGTAGCTGCATTAGCAACAGTAAGTTGATTAACTGCTACAGATGTTGGAGATAGTATAACAATATCTCTTGCATTTGTGTCAACTAATTTAGGTGATTTTAATGCAGTTAAAGCTGTAACAGTTCCATCTAAAAATGCATCTCTAAATCTATTATTAGCCTGATTTAAACCAAGGTCTATAGTTGCATTAGCTGGATGTAATGCTGTTGTAGTTGTATCTATTTGACCTGCACTGCCTATTTCAGTTATTCTAGGACTATCAGTTCCATTGTGTATGTGTCCATTTGTAGAGTCAAACGCACTTATGATCTGAGTAAACTCGCTATTTAAATGCTCCTCTCTTATAATTCCACCAGAAACCGGTAAACCAACATTGCCTACCACTTGTCTAGTTTGATATGTATTACCCATTCTGTATCCTTTCTATTGTCTTGTCTCTACGCTGTATTCAAGAACAGCAGTATCTAATCTAAATGGTGGATTTGTTGATTCCTCTTCTATTCTTATTGCAACAGTCTTACCAGACCCTACAACATTATTATTATATAGTTTATCAAAATCAGAACTATATACATCTGTATCGTATGTAGATTGTGTACTATTATAAAAAGTTATACCAGTTCCAGTTGTTACAATATCTATTTTATTTGGTTGAATAACACTAGCAACCCCTTGATCGTATTTTAAACTTACCTCTGCACTAATAGCACCTTCAGGATCTAAATACAAACCTAACTTATAAAATGTTTTTCTAATTGTAGGGTCATTAATAGGCATAAAAGGTGACTCATAAATACCTCTTATTGATGCACCATCAAAAGCATTAGTGACCTCTGCTTGATAAACATACCCATCCTCATGCCCAAAGAGAACTAATTCTTGTTGTGCATTTGCACCACCATAATACCTAGAGTCCGAACAAAACAATTTAAAACCTTTTGTTGTCGCCCAAACTAAACCTGAACCACCCTGATCCACAAATTTAGTTGCTATTAGCCCTTCAGAATCTAACGGAGTAAAACTTTGGTTGTAGGCTATGACCCTATACTGACCCTTTTCACGTATAACAAATGAATCAAAACTAGTTCCTGACAAAGTATCTACATTTTTCTTAATTGGTTTAGATGCTACCTCTAGTCCAAAGTCTCCAATTTTTTCTGTAGCTGCAAGAGATCTTATACCATCAGGTGCAAAAAATAAAATATCACCACCAACCTCTTGAATCGTATCTTCTTGTATACAACCAATATCATCTGTAATAGCACTTAATTTAAATATATTAGCACTATTAATATCAGTAGTAGATCCTGTAAATCTTTGTACAGTATTTTTAGTAAAGACAATAAGTTGTTCTCTAAAAACAATTAAACCTGTAATAGTATCTTTTACATTTACAACTAGTGCATCAGTCGAAAAAGAATTATCTCTATTTACTTTACCAAAAATAATTTCATTAGAGGTTGCTGTATTCCTAGCCATCACAATATGATTCTTAAATACCGACACAAATTTTGCACCTACAACAGGACTGTATTCTGAAGAACTTGCATCAGAAAATGTAATAGAATTTGCAGCTGCACTATTACCATCATATATAGCAGGTGCATTAATCCCATCAACAAAAATTGTTTTTTCTCTTGATCCAAAATTATAATGAGCAAATCTTACCTTAGCACCTAATGTATCACTTCTTGTAGTTGTTCCACTATCACCATTCCAATGTGCTGTTGAAGCACTGTGTGCTTGAGTAATATTTCCAGAAGTAACAACATAATAACTTCCATTACGAACTACAACAGCTGTATAATTATTACTGACAAGTGCAACTGCTTGTATTCTCTTTTGATTATTATTAGGACTACCAACAGTTGTTCCGTTTGCTGCCTTTATGGGAATTAAACCACTATTAAATTTATTAAAACCTTTAACTTTAGTATAACCACCTGAAAGAGAAGGTTCAAAGTTTTCTAATATAGTAGCACTTCCTACAGCATTTGTACCATGCTGCAATGGACTAAGGTTAGATATTAAACCACCTTTAAATTCTATAGGAAATGTTTGCCAATCTGTAGCCATTATGCTATCCTCGGATTACTACTTGCTCCATGATTAGATACTATCATAGAAGATCTAAGATAGTCATATCTGTTAATATATAAACTTCTCATATACTTTATACCCTGTTCAAACTTTTGTTGAGATAATTGTGATGCTTGAACATCTCCTCTAAATTGATATGCATAGAACATTGCACCATCAACTATAACATGTTGAAATTCTTTTGGTACTGAAGGCACATCTGAATGTAAAGATAGAGAAACAGGATTTTGATAATACTCATAGATAACTTCATAAGCTTTATCAGGGTTAGGTAAAAATATAAATTCTTGGCTAGGAGTTCTTACTATAAATCTAGGAGTAGATCTGATAGTAGTATTATTATTATACTCGGTATCAACATGGTTGTCAAGATATTCTTGATAATCCATAATTGTTAGCTTTCTTGTATCTACATTTAATGTAGTATTTTTCTTTATCCTAAAACTATTCATATTAATTAATTTAACATCTTCAGGATACGGATATCTAGCTATACCTGCAGTTAATGTTTCTTCTTCTTCTCTGTGATTCCAAGGCCAGTTATACTCTTCATGATTTATATGCCTAATAGCAGAATTAACTGCATCTTTTGCTGTTTGATAAAATCCAGTAGCAGTAGGAAAAGTTGTAGTATTTAACTCAACCTCATTTAACCTTCTGTTTATTTCATTCACTAACTCTAAAAAATTATAAGCCATATTAGTTTTCCTTGATTCTTAGTTTAACAGTTCTCTCTGCTATTAAACCATTTGGTGCAGAAGTCATACGACAAGTTAACTTATAAGTTTTATTAACTGTTCCACCCTCTAATCTAATAGTTGCAACTGTATTAGTTTGTGTTTGAAATGCTCCTTTAGATATAAGTCCATCAACTGTAACATTTTGATTAAATGTTGCAGGAGTTTTAACACCGTCTGCATCATCTATAAACCAAGCAATTCTAGGATTAGTAGATATTGTTTGATCACCTAAAAATCTAGACCAATCTATACTATAGTCTAAAGATTCATCAGGATCTTTATTGGGCCACTTATAAGACATACTTTTTCCTTATGCTGCTAATAATGTTTTTGACATTACATCATGTCGTTTTTCAGGTATATAAATAGTTCTATCTTCTTCTTCAATACTAACTACATTATTAATAAAATTATCTCTAAAATCTACATATACAGTTCTATCTTTATTATAATCTTCAGCACTAACAACTGTTAATATTAACTCATCATTTACAACTGATTGCATTGAAACAGAACTAAGGCTAACTATAGCTGTTCCTATAACAGATAGATTACCTAAAAACGTAGTTGCTTCAAAATCTGGTAATGTTAAATTTGCAGTTCCTTCAATAGAAATAGTACCTAAAGAAGATGTAATTGAAAAATCTGGTGCATCTATATTAGCATTACCAATAACAGATGGTGAATTAAATGTTATAGTTGCTTGTACAGAATCTAATTCAAATTCAGCATTACCAATAATAGTAGGAGCATTAACAGATGTTGTTATTGATAATCCTAATGTTCCATATAAATTAGTATCATACCTTGCAGAATCAAAAAAGGATGCAACTACATTATCTGTTAATAAAACATTAGCATCTGCACTAACTGTTGTTGATGCTCCACTGAATTGAGTTGTTGCAAGAAAACTTACATTTGTAATATCAACATTAGCATCAGATTCTACTGAAGGAGCATTTAATACAGATAAAGCTCTTGTTTGATTATTACCTGTAAAAGCTGCAATACTAACATTTGCAGTACCAACAAGTGTTAAGTTTCCAATTGATGTTGTTAAAGTAACACTATCTGGTTCTACTTGACTGTGTGTAGTAACAGATGTTGTACCTAAAGATAGATTAGCTTGAACAGCTTGTTCATGTCCACCTAATACCATGTTTGTTATAGTTGTCACACTAGGTGGATTAACTGTAAATGTTCCTACTACAGAAGAAGGTGTAACATTTGCAGTTGTTGTTATTCCTGCTATTGTACCAATCGTTGTTGTTGTTACAAGAGAAGATACATTAATATTTGCATTGGATACTACACTTAGGCTACCAACAGTTGTTATTCCTTGTACACCTATTAAAGTAACACTACCTGTTGTAGAAAAACCTAATGTACCAATTGCTGTTGTTGCAGATAATCCTGTTGTTGGTACTACAGCTGATGTTACAGGTAAAACTGTTCCTACTGATGTTGTTCCTGATGCAGAACCTAATGTTACAATTGCAGTTCCAACAATAGATAAAGATCCTATTGATCCTACAATTCGTGTAGCATTTGTTCCAGATACTAAAGTAACAGCATTACCAACTACAGATATATTTCCTAAGTTAGTAGATCCAGATACTCCAGAAATAGTTACAATAATACTTGTACCACCCGGAGCAGAAAATGCGTCTTGACCAAATGTTACTGCACCAAATGACATTTATTATTTCCTACATTTTTCGCAGTCACAAGATGAACATGTACAATTAGGATTGTAACATTGTAGACCACAATGAGAAGAACAGCCACAATTATGACACATTATACCATGCATTTGGCTGTGATTTGGTATATCTGTTTCATCTTGTTGAGCCATTAATACCCTCCAATATACTCTGCTGCTAAGTTTTGACATAGTTCATATCTTCTAGCAGAAGACATGGGATGAGTATACATACTTAAATGCATCAAGTCGTAGCACTCATTGCTTATGCCTGACCAAGTATTCCAATATGACGGGCCCCATTGTGGACTCCATCTATAGTTACTATTATTATAAGAACCACCAGAAATTTTAGCATTCTGTGATGTGCCATTATAACTTTGACTTCTTATATTAACATAGTTAGATAAGTTCGTAAAAGAGCCTGTTGCACTAGTTTTAATTATTTCAGTCACGTTACCTGTAACTGATCCTCCTCCTGAAGAAGAACTAGTTGCTCTTTGATAAGAACCACTAAAAGAAAAAACCCTAATCCACCATATATCTTGAATACTGCCATATCCACTTGCTCCTGATGGCCAGGTACTATAACCATATTGATTAGAATATTGAGATTGATTATAATACATTGAACCACAGTACCATACATTGTAACCATTAGGATTATACACGTACCAACCTATATTTGCGTACTCACTTATCCCACTTCCCCATATTATAAAAGGTCTTGTCCATGTATCAGTTGTGCCTCTAGTTGAAAGCAATCTAAATGCCATAGCTACTGTCCAACCACCTGTATTACATATTTCTTGAGAGGGATCTCCATTTCCATTACAATCTTGAGGATATTGATTGTTACCAAACGCATTATTATAAACAGTTTGAAAATATGAACCTCCTGACGAATATGTACTCAGTTGAGGATAGAATCTTTTCCAATAAGGTTGAAAATAAGGTAGTCCTCGCAATCTCATGCAGTATGTTGTACCGGGAAATGTAGTTCGTGGTCTAGTATAAGATTTTAATTGAGTTCTTGGGTATGGATTACTTGTATTGCCTGTTATCCATTGACCTCGACCTGCATTTCTATTATCATAACTATTATATGTGCCAGATGAATATGAAGTATTATGTGTATTTGCATAATTTGGAGCTGGCTTCCAATAATCACTACTTGCACTATGATCTGCATTAGACATGCTCGATTCATCTGCTCCTGCTTTTTTGTACATAGAAGCTAATAATGTATTACTTTCTGTCCACGGGTATTGACTCGTATTTAACGTATTGAGTTGAGGATGATTACCCTGTCTATATGCTCCCTCTGTAGCAGCATCAAATACAAAAAGAGGTTTTAATGCTTTTGAAGTTGGAGAATAAAAATTATTAGGATATGCCCATACTCTAGAATAAGGTCGATAGTTATCATACAAATAACTTGCAGCAACTTGTTGACCTAATGGATATACTCTAGTTACACCAAATCCTGTTTCATCATTTTCGTTATCTATTAACCATTGAGGGTGTGAGCTAGATGTATATTGTTTATCTTTTTCATATTGTGGTTGATATTGAGAATAACCTGTTAATAAATGTGAATTGCTATTCCAATAGTTTTTTACACCTCGACTACCTAATAAAGCACCTACATCTTGTTCTCCTAATCCACAATGTGAATCAGAAGCTCTACCTAACTCTGTATTTATATCTGCAAAACTAACTTGACCACTACTAGTTATTGCCATTAAGTTGCTCCTTTAAACAATCAATTTGTATCTGCTGTTCTTTTATAGCTTCAATTAAAAGTGGTACAAGCTTTTCATAATCAACT
>MDTC01135015.1_pt1 | contig 10675 bp, 18 predicted proteins | sample 811181 | NCBI WGS metagenome assembly MDTC01 (sample SAMN05326644, study PRJNA326480) | marine metagenome | isolation source: seawater | place: Pacific Ocean: North | collected 2011 | reverse complement strand
TGTATCGCCGTGCGCGTCGTGGCCTGTTGTTGGCTCACAATTTGCATTGCCTCGAATAAATGCGAACGGTGCGCCGCCTTTTGGTTTGCTCCAATCCCATATGCCATTACGGATATGTCGAGAAGCTTGAACCATATTAAAAAAGTACATGGCTGCGCCCTCTAAATAACCGTCGTGATGGATATAAAAAGTATCATCAAAAATTTGATAAGTTGCTCGTGTAGACATAATTTTTTCTCCTTTTGTGCTATCGATGCTGTTAACAACATCACGAAGCGCCCCAGTAGGGCGCTTGCTGATAGTGTTAAGCTGTGAATATGATTAGCAGTATACCGCATGTAGCAAACAAGCCTACACAAGCCAGTACGTCGGCCAGTATCTCGGTGGTTTCGCTCGTAAGCCAGCGTTTGATTGTCTCGATTGCGTGAATCATTGCTGCACCCATTGACCATTTTGCCAGCTTTTATATTCTGGCCAATCCGTTTTATATTCCAAATCGATCGGAGCAATACCCGCGCTTGACAAGTCGTCGCGCTCGAGCAATTCATTATAACGTTTGATTGCTTCCTCTCGATCTTCAAAAATTTGCCAATGATCAGCTAATCCATCCTGACCGTTTTCATCATCGACATTGTAGAAAACAACGTGCCAATCAGGTTTCCTTAATTGTGGGATATTCCAAGGTCGTGTAGTCATGCTGCTGCCCTCCTATTGATCGAGGCGTGTCTGCCCCATTGTTGTGCCATTGCTGCCGCTAATGCTGGGTAAAACTTTGACCGGATCTTCCATCGATCGGCGCTAGGTGGTGCTTTGTGTATATCGTCACGCGCCTGATCTTTTGTAAGCGTTCCAGTTTTTTCGAGGTTCGGTAAGTTGCGTGTCCAAAAACAAGTCTGCTTGCTCACTGCGTCCTCACCGTCTGGATCATGGCCAAAGTGCCAAGGGTGTACTGTTTGGTTTGCTTTCCAAGGAAATGGCAATTTAGACAGTTTTTGAATACGCTCTTTCGCGTAGCGGTGCATCACTGGGTTTTCGATTGCTAAACAGGGAACGTTTGCGTTGAATAGTTCAGCAAACAATTCGCAACCCTCGTCTAGTTCTCGCCATAATTCAGCCTTGGTTCTGTCTGGCGGTGCTTTGTGCAACCATCGAACGCCGCTATTGCAAAGCCTTGTACAAGGCGGATGCCCGATAAATACCAAATCCCAGCTTTCCATTTTAAGAACGTTGCGAACATCGTCCTGTATATGACGGTTTGTTGCTGTGTCGGCTGGTAATATATCGCACGACCAAGTGTCGTAACCTTCTGCAAGGAAAGCCTCCCGAACTATGCCGGAGGTTTCGCAACCAACTAATACTTTGGTATGACGTTTGCTTTCGTCAATTAGTTCCTCCAAATCAGTTTGGCGCTCCCCAGTTTGGGAAGCGCTGCCGAGGTCAAACAAGTCAAACTGGTAAGTCATTAGTCGTAATCTCCCCAGCCTTCGCGCTGTTTAACAAGCTCGGCAAATTCATCTGCGTCAATTTCGTTATCATCGCAAAATTCTACATAACGCGGATCATAATAATAATGGTCGCCGTCGTCTGGGCTAGGATAAATGCAATCACACTGTTTATTAAATTCTTTATATAATTTATTAAAGTTCATTACATTGCCCTCAACTTCTGTGCATGATCTTGGATAAGCTCGATGCTCGACCAGTCGCGGATCTGGTGCAGTTGGTCTGCTCTTTCTGTCTGGTTTATAAAGAGCTCAACATTTTGTTGCTTGCATGCCTTTTTAAACTTGTCGCAATCTACGTCCTGATCGAGCGCAAAAATTGAACCGTAACGAGGGTGTACAGTTGTGCGGCTGTAGTGTGTAAAATCGTTTTTATTGAGGCCGAGTTTCTGCACGTCTACTTCACGCACTACCAGCCACATATTCCATTGATCGCCTTGCAGCGAACTGACTATTTTTTGATTAATCATTTTGTTTCCTTCTGTGCTATTACAGCTGTCGATCGACATACTGTAGACACACCATACAAAAATCGACATAATAAAGTCAAATAATTTTTATTGACCAGGGAATAAGCTGCAACCTGGTTGCAACGTAAAAGGTTGGCAAACATGGGAATGATTAGAGTCAGGAAAGCAACAGACCAACAAAAAGAGTTTGTGCGCTACTTAGTAGCAGATAATAAAAACGCCACGGAAGCTGCTCGATTGGCTGGCTATTCGTTTCCTAAACAGGCCGCTTATGAGTTGACCCGCAACCCTTCAGTAATGTTGCTGATCCGGCAACAAAGACAAACACTTTACCAAACGGATCTTGCCAGTCTGGGAGCAGAAACGCTGAAACAAGTCATGCTCGATCCTGACGCACCAGCAAGCGCGAAGGTAAGCGCAGCAAGGACATCGCTTGAACTGGCTGGCGACCTATCAAAGAACGCAGACGGATCAATCGATGGTCGGCAGCTGGCCGAACTCACGCCCGATCAGCTGGCCAGTATGATCGATCGATGGGAAAACGAACGCGCAGAACTGGCAAAAGATGTAACGACGGCGCAAAAATCAGATAAAACGTAATAAAATCAATGGTTCGATTAGTTGTATTGGGACTATTTGGATAATAATGTGGCCTCGATCGACCCCACCCCCTGCCCTATTCCGATCGGTGGCGTCATGTGTATTATGGCGGTCGCTACAAATTTTTCGCATTTTTGAACTTTTACTTCGTTTCGTTGATTGCTGCTATCAACACGGGTATAATGCAATCAACAGTAGTCGATTAAGGTAAACAATGTCAGTAAATCTTTCGGTCGGTAGAGGGGAGAAACGCCCTACATCAGCTGGTGCTGGCTTAACGCAAAAAGGACGCGACAAGTACAATCGTGAAACGGGGTCTAACCTAAAAGCGCCCGTTACACAGAAAAACCCAACAGGCAAAGCGGCAGCACGTAAAAAAAGTTTCTGCGCTCGAATGTCGGGAATGAAAGGCGCAACAAGCGAGAACGGCGAACTAACCCGAAAGGGTGCAGCATTAAAACGATGGAGGTGTAACTTAGCATGAGTTTATACGAAAATATGAATAACCGTAAAAAGACAGGCACGAGCCGATCTAAAAAAAATAGCACGATTAGCCCTAAAGCATACGCTGATATGAAAGCTGGTTTTCCTAACAGCAAAAAGAACAAAGCCAAAAAGAAATCTAAAATGGCCAAGTCTATGGGGTACGCATAATGGCAAAGGGAATGGATCATTATTTGGATGGTAAAAAATACACTGGCAAAACTCATACAATGCCGGATGGAACACTCCATACTGGTGCAACGCATACAAGTTCAAGTCGAAAACTTAGTCACAGTCCAAGCGGAGGCAGTAAACTTTCTGCAAAGCAGCAAAAGATTGCTAGTGCAGCGCCTCCAAACAATCGAATTACTGGTGCTGATTTTAAGGCATTACGAAACAACAAGCCTAAAAAGAAATCTCGAATGGCCTCTGCAATGGGATATGGAACTAGCTAATGGCACAACCACGCGACTACACTAGGCAGTTTAACTTTAACGACTTTCAAGCTACGTCGCCAGCCGATCCGTTACCAGGTTTAAGGGTAGATGCTGAACTAAACGCCGTTAAGCTTACCTTAGACGATTTAAACACCAACATTGCTAAGATCCAGCGTGACGACGGCAAGCTGGGCAATCAGGCTGTGCATAAAGATGCGTTTGATCCAGGTGCATTAGCATTAATCAACGTTACTGGATTTTCACCTCAAGGTGATTGGACAACGGCTAGAGCTTACGCTGTTGGCGACATAGTAGATTTTAACAGTGGGACGTATTTAGCAACTACAGCACACACATCTAGTGCTGCTTTTGCAACGGATAGCGCTGCTAATCGATGGATACTAATAGCAAACGCAGCCATATCTGGCACTAGTTCGGCAGTAGACAAGTTCGAGGGTGACGGCGCAACAACAGTTTTTACGCTTACTTTTTCTTATGCTTCTGAAAATTCTGTACAAGTATTTGTAAACGGTGAGTTGTTAAATCCAGTTGACGATTACACGCTCTTAGGCAACCAGCTAACACTGTTTACCCCACCTGGCTTACCTACAGTGTCCGGCAATGAAAACGTTATTGTGTGGGGCGCTAGTGTCGTAGGACAGGCAGCTGCCGAAGCTGCTTCTGCTAGTGCCTCGAACGCCAGCGGTTTTGCAGACGAGGCTGATAACTGGGCGCGAAAAACAACAGGATTAGTTGAAAGCGCGGATTATTCGTCAAAATCGTATGCAGTAGGCGGCACGGGCGTTGATAATGGTGCTGGTTCTTCAAAAGATTGGGCTACTAAATTAGGCTCAACGGTAGGAAACACGAACGAATATTCTGCTAAATACTGGGCGACACAGGGTAATGTACCGATTGTTGCGGCCGGAATAACAAATATTAACACTGTTGCTGGTCAAATTACGCCTACAAATAACATTGCAACGCTGGCTGGTATAAATGCAGCTATAACGACGGTAAGCGGCATAAGCAGTGATATTACTACTGTAAGTGGTATAAGTTCCGACATATCGACTATTGCAGCATTAAATACGTCTGAATTAAGCACGTTAGCATCGAATATGGGGTCTGTTACTACGGTATCAGACAACATAACTAGCGTTGTTAAGGTTGCACAGGATTTAAACGAGGCCATAAGTGAAGTAGAGACTGTAGCAAATGATCTTAACGAAACAACAAGTGAAATAGAAGTTGTTGCTAATTCTATAACAAACGTCAATACAGTCGGACAAAACATAAGTTCTATAAATAATTTATCGCCTATCGTAACGGACATTACGGGCGTAAATACAATTTCAGCGGCCGTTACTGCTGTAAACAATAATAGTAGCAACATTAATACTGTTAGCGGTGCAATCAGCAATGTTAATTCGCTTGCAGGGATAGCAAGCGACATTTCAACAGTAAGCGGGATTAGCAGTGATGTAACGCAAACAGCTGCAAATTTTAGTGGCATAGCTGATTTTGCACAGACATATAAGGTTAGTGCTAACCAGCCCACAGGGTCGGTTGAGGGAACATTATGGTTTGATACAACCAATGATGTAATGAAAGTGTACGACGGTAACGCTTTTCAAAACGCTGGCTCGTCTGTCAATGGTACGGTTGAGAGCAAACAATATGTTGTTGGCACGAACAGCGGAACGTATGCCGGATCACTTACAACGTTTCCTTGCAGTTATGATAGTGGATTTGTTCATCTTTGGCTTAACGGAGTTAAGTTACAAGACGGCGTAGATTTTACGGCCACAGATGGAGCAAACATTGTTCTTAATTCCGCCGCAACGAATGGTGATGTGGTTAGCATCGTTGCTTACGGCACTTTCTTACTAGCTAACCATTACAGCAAAACGGCGGTCGATGCGTTAATCGACGACGTTGAAACTCTAGCTCTAGCAGGGATCTAATTATGGCAATAAACACGACAACGGTTGAAACAAATTTAACCACTAAACTTAACGCTACAACAGGTACGACGGATGCAAAAGAGTTTTTGCTTTTAGGTAAAGCTGTTGAAGCTTTGACCCCGACAGTAACAGTTAATAGTGTTATTACAGAGGGCAACACTCAGGTAAGCAATGTACAAAATGAAGGTACAACTCAAGTAGCTGCTGTTCAAGCGGCTGCAAGTGGTTTTGCGGCGCTAACTGGCGCAACTTTTACGGGCGCAGTTACTATTCCTGATTTAACTGTAACAGGAACAACCACTTCCATAAATACAACTACCTTAGATGTTGCGGATAAAAACATTACAATAGCGGATGGTGCGCCTGATGCGGCAGCGGCCGATGGTGCAGGGATCACAGTCGAGGGTGCTAACGCTACGCTTACTTATGCGTCTGCGTCTGATAATTGGAGTTTTAACAAAGGGTTAGATATAACCACAGAGCTATCCCAGATAGCAACAATTAGTGAGCAAGTTCATATTGATACGGGTACTGGTGGAACGACAACTTTACATATGAAAGATGGAAAAGCTGTTATCTATTTTACCAACAACCAAGCATCGAACGCTCAAATAAATTTAAAAGGTGATGGTAGTACTACGTTAGATTCACTTCTTGCGGTAGGAGATTCTGTTACAGTGGCACTCCTCTATACTCAAGGTGGAACGGCTTATTATGTAGATGCAATACAAGTTGATGGAACAACTGCTAATACTACTACAAAATGGGTAGGTGGTGCGCCGACAGGCGGTAATGCAAACGCTATTGATACCTACACAGTTACAGTCATAAAAACTGCTTCTGGTACATTTACGGCTTTAGCAAGTCTTTCAAAATACGAATAGGAGTTTTGAATGATATTTCCGAAAAAGCCTCAGATATTATACTCCCCCATGTTGGCTACATTTGGTAGTGGGTCTGCTAATGGGTTTAGGTCTAGTAAGAGTGGTGGTGGTGCGTTTGCGGGTAATGAAGTAGGCTATCCTAATACAACTATGACAAACGCAACAACGAGTTGGTTTTCTGCTGGGTCGCATGGATATCTTGGCGTTGATGCTGGTGCTGATTATAAATTTACCGCAGGGCAAGATGTTTCTACTGGCGTTTTTAGATGGTTAGGAACAAGCACTCAATCTAACTCGTTTTATATTCTGGTTTTTGAATTTATTGCGGGTGATACTTATGACGTACATTATGGATTTAGAGTAGACGGTATTGGTAATACCTACAACGTAGTTCAAACTATGGACATTGCTAATTCACCTCAGACTTTTGGTAATCCTGTTATTCCGTCAACTGGCGATTATTATTTAGGTTGGCGTTCTGGCGTACCTTCTGGCGTAGGGTACGGAAGTTCAGGTAATATTTGGGCAGAAAGTACCACAGGATTACCAAATTCATTTAGTAAATGGCGGTCTTCACCAGGTAGCTCTAATACTGCACCTTACGCAGGTGAAAGAATAACTTTTAATATGATAAATCAGCAAGATTATGTAGCGCTTAGAATAGAATGAACAGGGAAAACAATTATGTCTAAAGCAAGATTACTAGCAGATTTAATGAGAGACAGCAAAATTTCGCTGGCCGAAGTCTCCGGCGAAGCATCAAGCGCAGACTTCAATGTAAATGAACCCGACTATCTAACTGCTGACGTAAGCAATGATTTGAAGATTGAAGCGTTAGAAGATGAAAACTTACTTAATTTAGGAGTCTAATATGTCCACAACAAATACGAATTTCAGTACCTTAATAGCAGCAATTGACAGCAAAGCGCAAAGCTTGGCTAGTTCAACTACTAATGCAAAAGATCTTGTATTTTTAGGAAAAGCTGTTGAGGCGTTAAATATACCTGATAGTGTTTCCGGCGTTATAGCGGAAGGTGATACTCAGGTCGCAGCTGTAACTGCGGAAGGAAACACGCAAGTAGCTGCTGTTCAAGCGGCGGCTGCTGCGGTTACTCTATACAACACGATTACAGTAACAGCTGTAACGGGTGCATTTATCATCGATGGAACAAACAAACAGGCATTAAATTTAATACCTTCTTTAACTTACCGTTTTGATCAATCCGACGCATCAAACGCTGGACACCCACTAAAGTTTTCAACAACTGCGGACGGTACTCATGCTAGTGGCGGTGCTGAATTTACTACTGGCGTTACAACCGTAGGCACACCAGGCCAAGCTGGGGCATACACCCAAATAATTGTTGAACAAGATAGCGTTAATTTGTTCTACTTTTGCTCCCAACATTCTGGGATGGGAAACACTGCGTATTCTGCTTATAACGTGCTTTCTACTGCACCTTCAGACGGAGAAGTTTTAACATATAACGCAGCACAAGGGGTATATGTTAATACGGCCGCATCTTCTGGTACAGCGGCAGTCGCCGTAGCTGACATTACATTAGATACTTTTTCCACCGATCTTAGTAGTGTAGGCAGAAACCTAGAAGTAACAAACCTTAGTGCTTACATACAGTCTGTCCGAATAAGAGGAATGGACACGTCAACTCTTGCCTATGCAGGGATAAACTGTATGGTAAAAAACCAAGCGAATACTGGTGGTACTATGAACCATAACTTTGCTTTGTTTTCAGCAAACCAAAGTACGGGCGCTATTAATCTTGCGGGAAATATTACTACTCACACAAACTCTGGTTCATCGGCCGATTATTCAACGTATGGTAAAGCAAGTGACGAGTGGACAGGCAGATATACTTACTTAGGCCATATTCCTAGAAACGGTACTGGTCATTCTTATGGGTATGATGGGGTTATAATTACTAGTACGAGTAGCCAAGACTCTTTTCACACAAATAACACTACTTTGTATCCGCATGGTAATTATGGTAGTGGCAGTCACTACGTTGCGCCTACAGAGCGTAGGCTTGGCGGTGCAGTGGTTCATGTCATAGATGCTTATAGGTCTAGTAATAGTAAAGCTACTATTGGAGAATTTGTGTATAATTATAGCAATACCAATGTAAACGCTGCAAGCATTGCTGCTGCCCCAGTTAGTACAAGCTTAACTTCTACCAACTACCCAGTATTTTATTTTCAACAGTATGATTCTACTAACGAGCCGTACTATAATGCTTTTCATTCGTTTCAAGAGGGGTTTTATGGCAGAAACAGATCAAGTGGAAGTTGGGGTGCAGTATTAACAGGAGCACCAAATTTAAATACATGGTCAGCTTGGACTCTCTCAAATGGGAACCAAATTATAGAAAATGGTAGTGAGGCTTGGTTAATAGACGACAGTAATGGAGCTGCTACTGCGCTTCCTACTAATTATCTTACTCCTTATTTTGGTATTGCGATGCAAGGTTATTATGAATTTGCTTGGAATATCGGCACGGATGAATGGCTACAAGCAGTTCCAGGCGGTAAGTTTATTAAATTTAAAATAAATCCTAGTACTGGACAAATGACTATGAGCAACAATGAAGTAGTAGTTACAGCTTTTGATGGTTTATCATATGGTAATGGTTTTCACGAACGCAGGGGGTTTTGGAGTAGCTATAACCCTTCTAGTATTGCTGGAAATGGTAAGGCGAGTACATTTGGTAATGAAAACTCAAATGGTCATGGGTACGGTCAATCAAAATTGTTTTTCATAGGTGGTGATAACACTACAAAAAAACTATACGCGGCTACTTATGATCTTGCGCCCATAACCTCTGTTTTAACGTACGCTTAATTTAATTATTTAATATAAGGAAAATACTATGGCTTTTACAGATATGGATGATCTAAGAACGCAAAGAAATGCTGCATTAGCCGCATCAGATTTTGCAATGTTAGATGACTCTCCCTATGATCCAATGCGGAAATTAGCAATTTCGCTTTATAGGCAAGAACTGAGAGACTTGCCCGAAATGGTAGATCAGGATGATCTTGAAAATGCAGAACTTCCAGACAGTATTCTTTAATTTATTTGTTGATTGTTGAGACCATCAAGGGAATACAAATGAGCAAATTAACATTAAATAGTCTAGATAAGAGGGTGGTGAAAATAGAAACGCAACTCGAGGAGCGTTGGAAGGAAGCTATACTGAGGATTAAGCGCATCGAGAAAATAATATTCGGTACTGCTGGGGCTATAATCCTTATGCTGGTTTCTATCCTTACGCGGATGTAATGCCGATACTAGAGTCTATTGCCGCAGCAAATGCAGCCTACTCTGTGATCAAGACGGCGCTGGGTAACGGGAGGGAAACCGCTGGACTTATAGGCGCTGTGGGAAAATTTCTTGGCGCAGAAGAAGATGTCAAAGACGCAATTAATCGAAAGAAAAATAATCCACTTAGAACTATTGCCGGAGGCCAGCAAGGAGACTGGGAAGAGTTCCAACATCTAGAAGATTTAAAAGCTAAACGAAAAGAGCTAGAGAGTTATTGCAGATTATACGCACCACCAGGAACTTGGGATCGGTGGCAGCAATGGCAAGCAGAGGCTAGAAAACAAAGGCAAGCTGCAAAGAAAGCCGCTGAAAAAGCTAGAGAAGAACGCCTAGAAGCTATACAACTATTTGCCGGAATTTTTATGGCTGCCGCAACAGTTGTTGTTGGTATATTTTATCTCGGCAAATATTTGGATCGCTGGTGATGTGGTTTCTCATATGGATATCATTTTCAACAGGCGGTGGCCTCGAATACTACCAAATAGGCAATGTTTACACATCGAAAGATGCGTGTGTAGCAGAAAAAACAAAAGCAAAAACTTTAGTAACAGCAGCAACTCAGGCGGTGCATTGTTTTGAAGCTATTAGAGAGAAAAAATAAGTGGGTTTTAACTAATGATAACGGATCAGTTTTACTAATAACTAAAGATAGAGGCATTGCCTTAAAAATAGCAAGGAAAGCTAATGAACGAATACGACATAAACGGAAACGGAAAGATTGATCCAGATGAACGCGCTATCATGCTCGAGGATCGTCGCCGGAACATGGAAGATATGGACAAAAAGCGTGACGTACAGAGGCGCTTAGTGGTGGCTTGTACGGTTGGGATGCTGGCGTACCCCGTAGCAATCATCTTTGCGTCTTACGTCGGCTTATCGCAAGCCGCAGAGCTTATTACAGACATAGCAAGCGTTTATGTCATTGGGAGTTCTGGGGTTGTTGCCGCGTACTTTGGTTTTAATGCAATGGAGGCTAAAAATGCTACAAGCACT
>MDTC01027901.1_pt1 | contig 10676 bp, 10 predicted proteins | sample 811181 | NCBI WGS metagenome assembly MDTC01 (sample SAMN05326644, study PRJNA326480) | marine metagenome | isolation source: seawater | place: Pacific Ocean: North | collected 2011 | reverse complement strand
GACTTCAAGCGCTTCGAGGTCACCGAGGCCCACCCCAAAGACCAGCCCCTCTCCGCCGTCCGGGTGCCGTCGGGTCCGCCTTCGACTTCACCGGGACCCCGTTCGACGAGAGTCCGTCTGGACCGCTTGCGCGGCGCGGAAGCACGAAGACGTCCGCCCGCCGCCGCCGGGGCCGAACGCCTCGCCACACTCCACCTCAACCCAAGGCCAGCTCGTTGACCCGCAACCTGGCCCCGGCGGTGGCTTCACCCAGTAGCCGAAGGGGGCGGAAGTACCTCTTCTTTGCGACCGAAAGCCAAACCCCACTCCAAGACGAGACACGTGCCCCCGAAGGCGGTTCTTGAACACAGCGAGCCCTGCGCCGCGCCCCTGGACGAGGAGACTGGCGACGCCGCGCCTGAGCCCCCACCCCACCCTCTTCATCGACAGCTTCGCGGCGGCGACGGTCTCCCACCCACCTTCGATGCACGTCCGTCCAAACTGCGAGCGCGGCGCGGAAGCACGAAGACGTCCGTCCGCCGCCGCCGGGGCCGAACGCCTCGCCCCGGTCCACCTCAACCCAAGGCCAGCTCGACGACCCGCAACCTGGCCCCGGCGGTGGCTTCACCCGAGTAGCCGAAGGGGGCGGAAGTACCCCAATCTTCGGCCAACGGAAGGCACCCTTTGAAGTCCATGCCAGTGCCCCCGAAGGCGGTTCTTGAAGTCCGAGCCCACCGCGCCGCGCGCTTGCCCAGGAGACTGTCGCTGCCGCCCTGGACTTCGACCTCACCACCTTGGTCGGAAGCTGGCGGCACCGACGGTCTCCGTGACCCGCCCATTCCAAATCAGCGGGCTACGCCGAGCCGGTTGCGCACCTCCCCTCCGAGGCTTACAAGCGAACCCGCCGAAATCTACGAGAAGGACGGTTCCTGGCGTCTAACGCTAAACCGGTAAACGACGCGGAGCGAGCTTGCGAGCGGAGTGTCCCGGAGGCGGCCGGCGTGGGCCCAGCGATGGCGAAGGCCGAAGGCGAATAAGGCGCTTTGGTTGTAGGTTTTCGGCCCCGAGCGCAGCGAGGAAAAAGGCCGAAACACCTACGACCAATGCGCCGTTTCGCCGCAGGCCGCAGCCGTCGCGACTGGCCCACGCCGGCCGCCGGAGGGCCGGGCGTAGCCCGAGCGTTTCACCGAGCGTTAACGGAAGTCCTCTGCGCGTTGTTCGGTAGCGATCTGCTCTGCGGCAAGACAACCGGGCCCAGGTGCAGCATCAGCGGTGTCGAAACGTGGAGGATGAACACGGTCGCTGTCCCCCAGATGCGCCAGGTTCGCGACCCGCCATCCGCGGCTCTACCGCGCCGCCGGCGCTGCTGGGCGTCATCGATCCCCGTCCTCTGCGGAAGCTCGTCGTCTGGCCGCCATACCCGCCATCGCCAGGAAAGCTACGCCCAAGCAAAAAACTGAGATCGGCATGCCGCCGAGCAGTCCTAGGTGCAGGTATGATTCTGTGGCGCACACAAATGGTCGAGACGTGCTGGACCCATCTTCCCAATAGTGATCGATGACCGACGTACACGTCAACGCTGGACGACTGCTGTCTAGACCCCAAACGTACGTCCAGCTCTCTGTGGTCCAGCCGGTGTTCGTCGTAATCGAGTGAGTCATGAGCGGAACCGAGAACCACGAGACCCAGCCGACCCAGACCACACAGCAGAGCCCAAAACCGATGCGATACTGCCGAGAAGCCCACACCTGCTCGCTCCGCGCGCTGAACCATACTATACCGATGGCGAAGCCACGACGCTACGTCGAAAACGACGCGAGCCCGGAGACCACCGTGAAAACGCGTTGTCGCAGCGCTTCGGATTCTACTCCGCCACCTCGTACCGCCTCCGCCAGTTCGTTCACCTTCGTCGCTGCGAAGGTGTCCAGTCGCTCGTCACTAGCGCGGCGGCCGCCGTGCAGATCGACGCAGCCATGGCCGGCACGTAGCAAGGGTCAGAATCCGTTGGGGACCCTCGTTGGTTGAACGCCGAGTTCTTGCGGAAGAGCGCGAAAGCGCAGAGGATTTCCGTTAACGCTCGCACATGCGCCAACACCTATTCCCCATTTGTGCGCACCTCGCCCCATTCCAACCCTGTTCGTCCGACGAACGTCGACCGACGACCGTCAACCGACGTTCGTCACCTTCTCCCCGTCTGGTCCCCACCCACATTGGCAATACCCGCCTCCCTAGCCGGATAACCGACGTCTGCTTCGAGCCGCTCCCCGGTGGCACGGTGCTCGCATTGTGTCGGGATGAGTGCTGGGCTGGGGATTTGCGACGCTTGGGAGGGGGCGGGTGGGGGAGCTTTCGGGGCAGCTGTTCGAGCGGTATGCGCAGGAGCTTAGGATTCGGCGGTATGCGCCGCGGACGGTGAAGGCGTACACGGTGGCGCTGCGGCAGTATGTACGGTGGCTGGCTCCGGCGCATCCGCGGGAGGCTTCGGCGGAGACGGTGCGGGCGTACCTGCTGCATGAGCTGGAGCGGGGGCGCTCGGCGGCCTGGCTGGGGCAGACGGTGTCGGCGCTGAAGGTGCTGTACGTGGAGCTGTATGACTGGTCGGAGGCGGACTTCAAGGTGCCGCGCCCCCGTCGGGGGCGGAGGGTGCCGCGGGTGCCGACGCGGGAGGAGATCTTGCGGATGGCGGCTCGGACGCGGAATCGGAAGCACCGGCTGGCGATCCTGCTGCTGTATGCGTCGGGCGTGCGGGTGTCGGAGCTCTGCGCGCTCCGGGTCCAGGACGTGGACCTCGATCGCAACGTGCTCCACGTCCGCGCAGGCAAGGGCGAGAAGGACCGGCTGACGCTGCTCTCCCCTCGCCTGCACGACGAGCTGCGCTGGGTCATGCGTGATCGCAAGGGCGCGGACTGGCTGATTGCGTCGCGGTCGGGGAAGCGGTGGACGACGCGATCGGTGCAGCGGGTGGTGGGCGCGGCAGCCGAGCGGGCGGAGGTGCCGGGCCCGGTCACGCCGCACACGCTGCGCCACGCGTTCGCGACGCACCTGCTGGAGGCGGGCACGGACCTGCGCGTCATTCAGGAGCTCCTGGGACACAGCTCGGTGAAGACGACGACGCGGTACACGCACATGGCGGATCCGGCCCGGTTCGCGGTGACCTCGCCGCTGTAGGCTGGGTGCGGAGGTCGCACATGGGGACGGTCGGGGGACTTCTGCGAGCGCGGCGCTCGTCGGGGGGTGCTGGTTTCGTCGGTCGCGGGGGCGTCCTGCCAGCTGGTGCATGTGGCGGGGATCGGAGCGGGGATCACCCTGGGACGGTACGACGGCACGCGACGGGTGGGCCTGCACCTGCAGGGGCAGCGATTCGGGTGGGCGTGGGCGCGCACCTGGTGACGTACGGGCTGGGGACGGTGAAGATCGCGGAGGTCCGCGCACGGCTCGGGGTGTCGAGGGGGCCGCTGGGCGCGCGGGAGTTGTGGGGCGTCGGCGGGCGCGCGCACTACGCGTCGGGGCAGTGGACGTCGACCGCGTTCGAGCCGAACCATGTGGGTCGGGGGTCGCTGGATCTGGGCGTGCAAGCAGGGGTTGTCCCGCTCTCGCTGATCCTGCAGTGGCGGTCAGAGCTGCCAGCGGAAGGCGTGGGTGGTGAATGGGGTGGTGGTCGGGGTCCAGGCGGCGGCGAGGGCGTCGAGGAGGGCGTCCCGGGTCGGTGAGCTGGCCACGTAGGAGCTGCTCCGGGCCAGGGCGAGCATGCGATCGGTGTCGTAGTGCTGGGGGTTGTCGAAGACGGCTCGCTCGGCGGGCTGGGCGAGGAGGGCGTCGAGGCGGTCGACGGTGTCGTCCCAGCGGGCGCGGATACCGGCGTAGTCGGGGCAGTGGGCCAGCAAGAGGGACTCGTAGGTCTGCCAGGGCTCGATGTCGGGTCTGCGGTTCCAGAAGGCGATCAGCGTCGGGTTGCGACCGGCTGTGCGGAGGGCGGCGACGGTCGCTGGGAGGTCGAACCAGTGCAGGCCCTGGCCCACGAGGAAGACGTCTGCGGAGGCGGGGCCGAGCGGCGGGTCCTCGGCGGTTCCCTGCAGGTAGCGCTCGCCGGGGGCAGCCCGGGCGCGGGCGCGGGCGAGCATGGGCTCGCTGGGGTCGACGCCGAGCAGAGTGTCGAATCGGCCGCGGAAGACGCGCGTGGACAGGCCGGTGCCGCACGCGAGGTCGACGCCGACCGCGGCCGAGGGCACCCAGGCGGCGAGGGCGGCGGGGTAGCCGGGCCGCCCGATGGTGTAGTCGTCAGCGAGGCGATCGAAGCGGTGGCGGTCATCCATGGCGCGTCCTGGCGTGGGATCCGCCGGGGTCGGCGGGACGGCGAGCGTAGCGGACACAGGTCGGCCCGGCCGGGTGCGGTCCGGCTCGCTCCGGAACGCTCCTGTGGGCGGCCACCCCGAGCTGGCGTTCGGACCGGGCCTGCTACAGCCGCCGCGTCATGCGGTGCACCCGCTCGCCCTTCTCGGGATCCGGACCCTCGTCGACCCATCCGTGCCGCGCATAGTAACGGAGTGCCCTGGTGTTCGACGGGCTCACGGACAGGGAGGCGTGGGTCAGACCCGCCTTGCGAAACAGGCGCTCGACGTAGCGGTGGAGCGGGTCACCGAGGCCTTGTCCGCGTCGGTGCTCCACCAGGTAGAACAGGTTGATGTACCCGGCTCGAGGGTCGCCAGGGACCCGGCGCATCTCGAGCTGCCCGATGATCTCGCCGTCCTGCCACACGTGGACGATGCTCCCCGGCCAGCTCGCTGCCCGCTCCTCGATGCGGGCGAGGTAGCGCTGCAGATCTCCGAAGAGCTCCGAGTCACCGAAGCTGACGACGTAGGAGTCGACTCGAAAGCGGACGCAGACATCGCGGTGCCGGTCGAAGTCCACCGGGACGAACGACAGGCCGCTGTCGCGCATCGCACGGTCGCCATGCCAGGAGTCGAGGCCGATGCGCTCCGCGATCGCCGGGTCGGAGATCTCGAACACGTCTTCTCGCGGCGTGAGCAACAGGTCGCGCGTCTGGACGTGCGCTCGCTGCGTCGCGACGAGCTCGGTCACGTCCACGATGGCCCGAGTCCATGCGTCGGCGAAGGCCTCGGTGGCCGCTCCACGCAGTCCGAGCTGGATGGCTCGCCGCGCGAGACGCTCTCCGGCGGGTCCATGGTCCGGGTCCCACTGGAGCCGGACGTCGGAGGTCCGGACGGCGTCCTGCCAGGCTCGCCGATCGTCGAAGCCGGAGGCGCCGAACGAGCTCGCGACGGCACCGCCGAGGATGTCGTCGACGAACACCCGGCGCGGCAGGGCGATGGCCAGCACCCGCTCCTGGCCCTCCTTGGTGGCCCAGCCGGAGCGGTACATCATCCACAGGAAGTTCGGCTTGATCCAGGTCATTCGGCCCCGACTCCACGGACCACCGAACCGCTGGTGCTGGACCGCCCAGTCGGCGATCTCCGGCCGATAGGCCTGGTACACCCAGATCAGATCCTCGTCGTACTGCGCCAGGATGTGCTTGCCCGAGGTCGGCCAGCGGGCGGACTGCACGGTCCACGGCTCCAGCGCGAGCGGCGTGGTCCTCGGCTCGCTCACCGGCCCAGGACTCGCTTCGAACGGCCCGATCGGCTCACTGCGTCGCCTCGGGGCGGTCCGCAGCTGCGTCGTACACCGCAGTGCCCGGCTGACGGGCCTGGTCGCGCAGCACCGGGTCCGGGTCGAGCACCAGAGAGCCGTCGCGCCAGGAGATCACCGACGACCCCGAGTTCGCGCCGGCGGTGTAGTCGAGCTGGCCCGCGTCCACGGACCAGCTCCCGCTCCCCTCCATGCGCATGCCCTCCCAATCGCCAGTCATCACCGCGGAGAACGTCCAGGTGTGGTCGGGCAGGAACGCCACTTCGTAGGTCTTGATGTTGTGCGCGGTCGGGGGCGCATCCGCGAAGGTCCGAAGGTCCCAGGTCCCGACGAGCGCGTCGCCCGGGTGCGCCGAGGGGGTCGCAGCGGCGGGAGGGCGAGACGCAGCATGGCCGCATGCGCCCACCAGGATGGCGACAAGCGCGAGCTGGGGGAATCGAGCCAAGTACCGCCTCCTCGGCGTAGCATAGCGTCGGAACCGGCCACCATGAGGCCGGTCTGATGGACATCATCCGCAGGTGGACGCTGGGGGGACGGTGAATGGCTCGATGAGGCTGCTGCTCGCGGCGCTCGCGCTCGGACTCGCGGGGGATGCGCTGGCGACGGACGTTGCGGAGTCCGAGGGGACGACGCCCGCGCTGGTGGAGGTCCCGGCGGATCCGCTCGCGGGCTGCGTCGGCACGATCAGTCCGACCATGCTCACGTTCTTCTGCTCGACGCGGGCGGTGGTGATGGTGCTGCCGGCGAACGGGGACCCGCTGGAGGTGATGCACCTGGGCATGGCGACGCTGCGGGTCGAGCGTGCGCAGGTGGTGGAGATGGAGGTCGAGGGGCGGGAGCCGATCCAGGCGATGCTGTCGACGTCCGCGCGCTCGGAGCCGGTGCTCGCCACGGTGATCCAGCGGCGGCAGGACGTGTTCGACTACGTGGGCTGCACCGGTGACCGGGCCACCTGCGAGCGCGTGCTCGTCGGGCTGTCGCTGCACGGCTTCCCTGACCTCGAGCCCCACTTGCAGGTCTGGCGCCCACCGCAGCTGGCAGACGGTCGGACGCTCGCAGTTCCGCGTGGCTGCGTGCCAGTCCAGCCGATGCCGAGCACCCTTCCGGGCTTCGCCTGCGGCCTGGACTCGTTGCAGGCGCAGGTGGTGGCGACCGACGAGACGCCCGAGGCGATGCTGGACGAGACGCTCGCCACGCGTCGCTCGGCAGCGAAGGCGAACGGAACAAAGATGAGGTTCGAGCGGATGAACTGCACGGTCGGCGGGGCCCCGGGGGCCTGCGCGGCGACGACCCGCCCGCCGCACGATGCGCAGGATCCGCCGCACAGCCTGGTCGGCTACGCGCAGCGTCCCGATGGGCGGGTGCAGATCGCGGTGTGCGCGTGGCGCGGTACGCTGGGCAGCCCGCCGGGGTTCTGCGAGCAGATGTTCCAGGTCGTCGCGGGGAGCGGGTCGAAGAAGCGGCGGTAGGCCTTCGCAGGGAGACGGTCGGAGCGCGCGGGTCGGCTGGAAGCCCCGATACCCGTCCAGTGCCGCGCGCATGGCGCCGGGAAAGCCACCGCCGCCAGGGGGCGGCTCCGGCCACAGCCGCGCTGGTCCATCAGCACGGCGCGCCAGGCGCTCGGATCGAAGCCGCGCCGGTTGCCGGGACTGCAGCCGCTGCCGGGTCCGCCGTGCGGTACAGGGCGGGCGTGCCCTCCGGGTGGCCGACCTCCTCCCAGTAGATCTCGTGGCCGCCGCCGACGGGGAGCATGCCGGAAGAGTGGGCTTCGATCGCAGGGTATGGGCCGGGGTTCACGACAGCGCCCGCACGATCCCCGCCAGCGAGCCGCCGTCGACGGGCAGATCCCGGAACGACAGCGCGGTCGTCGGGGTGCGGAGCTCGCCGTCGAGGGTGGCGTGGCCGAGGGGGTCTGCGATGCGCACCGTGAGGAGCGGGGGGCCGGGGCTCATGGGGTGCAGGGTGGCGCTGCCCGCTCGGGTTCGCTCGAGGGCGGTCAGCGCGTCGAGGAAGGCGGTCCATGCAGAATCGGCGATCCAGGCGGAGATCTCGCCGTGAAAGCCGGGGCGGTGGACGACGAGCCGGAGCTCCACGTCACCGCGGACTTGGTCGACGCGCTCGAGGGTGACGTGATCGTCGGGCTCGCCGAGTCGGACCCCCACGCTCAGTCGGCGGGCGGGACGACGGTGATCTGCAGGCCGAAGGGGGTCTGGGTCTCGTCGCTCTGGGGGGTGGAGCCCCCGGAGAAGAACTCGCCCTGCTGGCCGGGGCGCAGGAGGAGGGTGGGGTTGGCGTCGATGGGGCCGAGGCTGCGGATGTTGCGCCGCTCGACGCGGGACAGGTCGGGGGCGTCCACGCGATCGGAGGTGGAGCGGACGTGCACGGTGGTCCGGTAGTTGGTGCCGTCGGGAACGACCTCGATGGCGATGTCCAGGGGCAGGCCGCTCACGCAGGTGAAGGTCTGGGGCTGGCCGACCTCGACCTCGAGGTCGCAGGGCTCGGCGGGGATGATCTGGACGGTGACGCTGGCGGGCTCGGCGAGGGCGGGGCCAGCGCCGAGCAAGGCGGCGAGCACGAGGGCGGTTCGCATGCAGTACCTCCGGGAGCGGACGCTACCACGCCTCTTCGACGATCTCGAAGCGGCCGAAGTCGAAGGGCTGGCCGGGGGCGGCCTCGACGCGGACGAGGCGCTCGCGGATGCCACGCTCGCGCAAGGTGTCGGCACGGTGGAAGCACAGGGGCATGTTGCCGCGCCGGCCGAGCAGGGTGTGGGCGGTCCAGGAGCAGCCGCCGCGGCAGGTCTCGGCGTAGTAACAGGACTTGCAGAAGCCCCACAGCTCGTCGGTGGTGCGGTCGCGGGAGAAGCGGAGCTGCTCGGTCTGGTCCCAGATGTCGGCGAGGGAGCGCTCGCGGAGGTTGCCACCGACGTACGGGGCGCTGGGCAGGCTGGGGCAGCCCTTCACGTCGCCGTTGGACTCGATGCCGAGGACGTAGCGACCGGCCTGACAGCCCTGCCAGTGGACGCGGCGGAGGTCCTGCTCGTAGGGACCGAAGTAGCCGAGGTTGTTGGCGGCCTCGACGCGGAAGCCCTCGGCCCGACCCTCGCGGGCGATGGCGGCGAGGCGGGGCACGAGGTCGAGCAGATCGGCGGGCTGGAGCAGCCAGTCCTCCCGGTCGGACGCGCGCCCCATGGGGCCGGTGACCTGGACCTGCCACGCCTTGACGCCCTGCATGCGGAGCACGGCGGCGAGGGGCTCGGCCTCGTCCATGTTGAGGCGGTTCCACTGGGTGTTGGCGTGGGGCGCCATGCCGGCTTCGCGGATGGTGCCGAGGGCGGTGACCGCGCGCTTCCAGCTGCCCGGGACTGCCCGGAGGCGATCGTGGGTGGCCTCCATGCCGTCGATGGAGACGCTCATGGCGCGCATGCCGGCGTCGGCGGCCTGCCCCGCGAGCTCGGGGGTGATGCCCCGGGCGCCGGTGGTCATGGAGGCGATGATCCCGGCGTCGGTGAGGGCCCGGGTGATCTCGAGCCAGTGCGGCGAGAGATAGGCTTCTCCGCCGATCAACGTCACCTCCCGGGTGCCGGCGGCGGCCAGCTGGGCGACCACGTCCCGGGCCTCGGCGAGGTCGAGCTCCTCCGCCCGCGGGCGACCGGCGCGGCTGCCGCAGTGTCGGCATGCGAGGTCGCACTTGAGCGTCAGCTCCCAGACGACGTAGCGTGGGTGGGCCTCGTGGCCGCGGCGGACGTCTCGCGGGACGTTCAGCACTTCAGTCTGCAAGGTCTGCCTCCGGTGCTAGAGTGTAGTGGAGGGCACTGGAGGAGCGCCATGATTGCTTGTTCGTCGTGTGGTCGACATCATCAGGAGCCGGCGGCCTGTCCGTTCTGCGGCACCGCCATCGCGTCGGATGACGCTCCCGTGGTCCGACCCACGAGCCGGCCGCTGGTCCGCAAGGCCTTCCACCTGATCGGCGGTGCGGTGACGACCGTCGTGCTGGCCGCCTGCTACGGCATGCCCCCGGGCGACGACCTCGACAACGACGGGTGGGACGAGTACGACGACTGCGACGACAACAACCCGGACATCAACCCGGGCGCCACCGAGGTCTGCGACGACTCCGTCGACAACGACTGCGATGGCGACGTCGACGAGGCGGACAGCGACTGCGGCGGCACGGACGGCACCGACGGCACCGACGACACCGACGCCTGACGAGCCCGGGACCGCCGTTCCGAAGGAAGCCACGGGGGCCTCGCTGCCTCCGTGGCTGACCTGGCGTGGCACGCCTTGGATCGCCGCGGGCGTGCTGCTGCTCGTGGTCATCGCGACCGGCTGGGTCAGCGATGACGCGTACGTCACCCTGCGCAGCGTCGGCCTGGCCTGGGAGGGCTATGGCCCCGTCTACAACGTCGACGAGCGGGTGCAGGCGTTCACCCACCCCCTGTGGTTCGGCGTGCTCTTCCTCGCCTTCGGGCTGACCTGGGGCGAGGCGTGGTGGGCGGCGTTCCTGTCGTCCGTGTTCTACACCGGGCTCGCGCTGGCCGCGGTCGTCGTGGCCTTCCGGCGCCAGCCGCTGCAGGCGATCCTGGCGATCGGCCTGCTGGCCTGCAGCCGCTCCTTCATCGAGTATGGCAGCTCGGGACTCGAGAATCCCATGACGTTCGCGCTGCTGGCCGGCATCGTCGCCGCCCGGGAGGAGCGCGGCCGTCGGCTCACGGAGGCGGGCTCGCTGGGGGTCGTCAGCGTGCTCGCCGGGTTTGCCCTGGTGAATCGGCTGGATACCCTCCTGCTGGTCGGACCGTTCTGGGCGGCCAGCGTGTGGGACGCCCGCGGGATCGGCGGGTGGCGACTCACCCGGGCGGTGCTGCTCGGGCTCGTGCCGCTCGCGGCGTGGGAAGCGTTCAGCGTCGTCTACTACGGCGTCCCCGTGCCCAACACGGCGTATGCCAAGCTCGGCGCCGGCATGCCCGTGGGGGTCAAGGTGCGGATGGGCCTGACCTACCTCACCCACTTCGTCATCCACGACCCGGTCGGCGCGCTGGTGCTGTTCTG
>MDTC01277857.1_pt1 | contig 10677 bp, 10 predicted proteins | sample 811181 | NCBI WGS metagenome assembly MDTC01 (sample SAMN05326644, study PRJNA326480) | marine metagenome | isolation source: seawater | place: Pacific Ocean: North | collected 2011 | reverse complement strand
TATTTATTGATGTAGGATCTAATGTTGGTAGCTACACTATATTAGCATCTGCTGAGATAGGTGCTAAAACGATTTCAATTGAACCAGTACCATCTACTTTTAATTTTCTAACAGACAATATATCTTTAAATAATATCAGTGGTCTTGTTGATGCACACAACATTGCATTAGGAGGCAGAAATGGCTCAATAAGATTTACGATACACCAGGATACTGTAAACCATGTTGCTATTAATAATGAAAAAGACTCAATTGAAGTTCAGGTTGATACTTTAGACAGTGTAATTAGAGAGAGAAATCCCTGTCTAATTAAAATAGATGTTGAGGGTTATGAGTCTGAAGTATTAAAAGGAGCCGATATAACGTTGAAAAACCACTCTTTAATGGCTTTAATTGTAGAATTAAACGGCTCGGGTAGAAGATATGGTTTTAATGATAATGATATTCACCAAAAACTAATAGATAATGGCTTTAATCCTTTTAAATATAATCCCTTTTCAAGAAGTTTATTTTCAGTTGAAGAGTCTCATAATCAAAATATTATCTATATAAGAGACGTAGATTTCGCTTTACAGAGGGTAAGAGCAGCAAGAAAAATAAAAATTAGCAATTTTTTTGACATATAATTTGAAAGTTTATTTATAATTGGAAAAGTTTATATTAGTAAGAAGTTAAAAAATTTTTATTAAACGGAATATAATTCATATGGCAAGAATTGATGGTATTAAAATTTCTCCTTTAAAACAAATAGCTGTTCCTGGAGGAAACGTTTTTCACGCAATGAAAAATAGTGATAAAGGTTATAATGGATTTGGTGAAGCGTATTTTTCAAATATTGAACCAAAAGCAATAAAAGCTTGGAAAAGACATAAAGAAATGACATTAAATTTAATAGTTCCTGTTGGCACGATTCGATTTGTAATATACGATGATAGAAAAACATCTACTTCTTTTGATTGTTTTAATGAAGTTACTCTTTCTCAAGAGAATTATCACCGATTGACCGTACCCCCAATGGTTTGGATGGGTTTTCAGTGTGTTGGAAATGTTGCTGCTATGGTTTTAAATATTGCAAGTATTCCTCATCAGATAAATGAAGTTGATAAAAAAGAAATTAAAGATATCCTGTTTAATTGGAATTTAAATAAATGAAAGCTATTATTCTTGCTGGTGGGTTTGGCACTCGATTGTCTGAATATACAGAGAGCATACCAAAACCTATGGTGAAAGTTGGTCAAAAACCTATTCTGTGGCACGTTATGTCTCAATATGCTAAATATGGCATTAAAGATTTCAAATTAGCTTTAGGTTATAAGGCGGAAATTATAAAGGAGTACTTTCTAAATTACAGTGTTTTAAACTCAGACTTTACTGTTGATCTTAGTGCTGGTGTGGTTAAATCACATCAAGATAATAAGACTGATTGGAAAGTATCATTAGTAGACACAGGTCTCGACTCTATGACAGGTGGACGAGTTAAGCGGATGCAACCTTTTATCGGAAATGAAACTTTTTTACTGACTTATGGTGATGGTGTCTCAGATATAAATATTGATGAACTAATCAAATTTCATAAAAGCCATGGGAAGATGGTTACTGTTAGTGCTGTTCGTCCCAGAGCACGTTTTGGTGAACTTAATATAAATAAAGATAAAGGTTTGGTAACCTCATTTATAGAAAAACCTCAAACAGATCAGGGATGGATAAACGGAGGCTACTTTGTAATTGAGCCTGAATTTTTTGATTTAATTGATAATGATAAAACTATTTTAGAAAAAGAACCATTAGAGAAAGTTACGGATATGGGTGAGTTGATGGCATACCTTCATGATGGTTTTTGGCAATGTATGGATACCAAACGTGACAAGGATATTTTAGAGGAATTATGGCAATCCGGTGCAGCTCCTTGGGGCCAATGATAATAACGTTTGATGATTAAACTTTCAAAATCAGCAATAACGGAGACTGAAAAGAAGGCTGTGATGGATGTTCTAGATAGGGAATACCTTGGCATGGGACAAGAAGTTTTAAGTTTTGAAGAGAGACTTACAGAATTTTTTGGAAAACCAGCTATATGTGTTGCTAATGGTACCGCAGCATTACATCTTGCGTGTCAATCTATAGGTATTAAATCAGGTGATGAAGTACTAGTTCCATCTCTTACATATGTTGCATCTTTTCAAGCAATATCTGCTACTGGTGCAAACCCAATACCTTGTGATATTAATTCTGGCACTCTTAGTTTAGACTGGAGAGATGCTGAAAAGAGAGTCACAAAAAAAACTAAAGCTATTATGCCCGTTCATTATGCTGGTGGAGTGGGTGATATTGATAGTATATATGAATTTGCTAAAAAATATAAGTTAAGAGTAATAGAAGATGCTGCTCACGCATTTGGTAGCCATCATAATGGAATTCTTGTAGGAAGTAACAGTGATCTAGCATGCTTTAGTTTTGATGGAATAAAAAATATTACATCAGGAGAAGGTGGCTGTATTGTTACTGAAGATAGTTTGGTTATTAAAAAAATACGTGATGCTAGACTTCTTGGTGTAGAAAATGATACGATTAAAAGATTTTCAGATAAAAGAAGTTGGGATTTTGATGTTTCCAATCAAGGCTGGCGTTATCATATGAGCAATATAATGGCAGCGATTGGAATCGAACAGTTAAAAAGATTTTCTGATATAAAAAATAAAAGACAATTACTGGCTAGACGATACCATCAATTATTATCAAAAAATAAAAAAATAGTTACTTTAGATCACGATTACAGCAGTATTGTTCCTCATATTTATGTTGTTAGAATAGATGGAATATTAGATCGTGAAAAGTTGAGAGACAAACTTCTTAATGAAGGAATTCAAACAGGTGTCCATTGGAAACCAAATCATTTATTAACAATGTATCGTGAAGATGAAAGGTTACCCTTACCTATTACAGAGAAAATTTATCCAACATTAATCACGCTACCTTTGCATACAGATTTGAACGAAAATGATATCGATTTTATTTGTAAAAAATTAATCTCATTAATTTAACTAAAGTAAAATATTTACTTATTAGGAAAAATGTTTAATGATTAAAAATCAATAATTTCACTTATGAACAACAAATCTCATCTAAAAAAATGCAGAGTATGTGATGAGAAATTAAATAAGATGAAGTATATTAAAGGTGAAGTAACAGGTGATAATATTACTTTATATAAATGCAACAATTGTAAATCATATTTTTCCAATATTGAGTTTAGAAAACAATTATTTAGTGAATTTAGTGAGGGATCTATTGATGTTTACAATAATAAAAATTCTGTTTTTAAAAGGGTTGAAGATATACTTTCATATTCATTAGTAAAAAACTGGTTACCAAGTAATGATATAAATTTTTTAGATATAGGATGCGGCGTAGGCTGGTCTTTGCTAATTGCAAAAGAAAAAGGTTTCAATGCTTATGGCATTGAACCAATGAAAATAGCTGCAGATTATGGAAATGATATTTTAAATGTAAACATATATAATTCACTTTTTAAATCTGATATTTTTAATGAAAAAAAATTTGATTTTATAATGATGGATCAAGTCCTTGAACATGTACCAAATCCATTAGAAATAATAGTTGATGCTTTTAGGTTGCTTAAGCCAGGAGGGGTATTTTTTCTTGCTGTGCCACCATTAGACTGGAGTCGAATATGGCTATCTATGTCTTATCAATTTTCTAGGAAATTTATAACTTATCTAGATAAAGCAAAATATTTAAGTAGATTAATTTTACTAGCAAGAAAATATGACACTTTCTTATTCCCTGAGGGACATATAAATTATTTCTCAACTCAGGCTATCGAAATTCTTTCAGAACATTGTAATGCTGAATTAATCGAACAATATCACATTGATAGAAAAAGATCTAAATATTTTCCGTTTTTAAAGCTTTCGACGGGCTCTTTTTTTCTCAGAAAAAAATAAATTTCTATTTTTTTTTAAAAACATACTAATATTATAAAGACATAAAATGATATGAAATATAAAAAAAAAGATCCACTAGTAAGTATTATAATGAATTGTTTTAACGGTGAACGTTATCTGAATCAAGCTATTCAAAGTGTATTAGCACAAACTTATCAAAATTGGGAAATAATATTTTGGAATAATAAATCCTTCGATAATAGTGAAAAAATTTTCAAATCATATTCTGATAATCGATTTCATTATTTCTGTGGTGAAAAACATACATTTTTATATGATGCGAGAAATTATGCACTTTCAAAATGTAGTGGTGAACTGATTGCTTTTCTTGATGTAGATGACGTTTGGTTTTCTAAGAAATTAGAAATTCAAGTACCTTTATTCAACGATGTTACTGTAGGGTTATCTTGTGGAAATTATATTAAGCTTAATGAGGGGAAAAATAATAATGTTAATTTAAAAGCTAAATATTTTTCACTTCCAAATGGCAAAGTACTTAATGAACTTTTTGAATCAAATTTTGTTCATATGTCAACACTAATGATAAGAAAAAAAGCATTGAATGAATTAAAATATTTCTTTGACCCTCGTTTTGAGATTATAGGTGATTTAGATATTTTGCTTCGTTTATCATGCAGGTGGAATATGGCTTCTATTCAGCAACCAATTGCTAATTATAGATATCACTTAAATAACACTGGTTTCGTTAAAAAGCGATTAATTGGCACTGAACTTAAAATTTTATTAAATGAGATTAAAGATTACCCAGAATATAAAAAACTGACTAATTTCTCTAAATTTGAATACACAGTAAAGTATTATGAGTTACTTAATCTGTTATACAATGGTAAAAAGTGGAATATATTAAAACAAATAAATTCACTTAAGAATAAACATAGGTTTAAATTTTTAATTGCAATGTTTTTACCAAAAAGAATAATCAAAATTTTGATAGATAGATCATAATGTTTATTTGGGTTACTACACGGAGCAGTCAATGACAACATCAGTAGATATTGTTGTGGTATCGACTGCGTGCACTACTGCAATTAATAGAAATATCTATAAGGAATTTATAAAGCTTGGAATGACTGTGCTTTTAGTTGTACCTAAAGAATTAACTGTGGGCTCAGGATCAATAAAAGCAGATATTCCAGAAATTGATGATCCCATGATAGAATATATGTCTTTAGTCGGCGGAAATTCAAGATTATTTAGATTTATAGGTATTACGAAATTTTTAAAGCTACATCGTCCAAAATTAATAATTGTTGATAATGATCCTATTAGCTTAATGGCCCTTCAAATAGGATTATGGGCTAAAATTTTCAAATCAAAAATATTTTGTATTTCTTGTGAAAATATGTCTTTAGGTGTTTTTGCTTCGTACCGAAAAAGAGGATTAAAAGGAATTTTTTTTACAATCTTAAAAAGGATAATGATGATGGCATCACGAAAATTAGTTAATGGTATATTTACAATTAACAATGAGGGTACTAATTTATTTATTAATGAAAAGTTTACTAATGTAAAAAAAATACCTTTAGGGTTTGACCCCAAATATTTTCAAGTAAACTCTAATGCAAGAAAAATAATAAGGTCAAAATTGAGATTAGACGGATTTGTTGTGGGTTTTTTTGGAAGGATTATTCATGAAAAGGGTATTCATATTTTAGTTGAAGCTCTTAAATCTTTAAAAAATTATAAATGGACTTTATTGATGGACGAATTTAATATTTATAAAAATGAATTTCAAAAAAATATACAGAATCAAATTATACAATCAGGATTAATTAATAGAGTGGTGTCCATAAATCCAAAACATCACGAAATGGGAGATTTCATTAATTCTGTGGATGTTGTTGTGATGCCATCTATTTCAACACCATTTTGGATAGAGCAGTACGGCAGGATTGCGGCTGAGGCTATGGGGTGTGGAAAATTAGTAGTTGCTTCTAATTCTGGTGCATTGCCAATGATATTAAATGACTATGGAATATTGTTTAAAGAAGGAGACGTTAATCAATTAACCGAAATATTAAAAAATTTGATAATTAATAAGCAAAGTCATAAATACAGTGCAAAAGAAATTTCTCAGCATGCATTTAAAGAACTAAGTATTAAAAAACAAATGAAAGTAATGTTATCTTTGTTTAAAGAAATGGGTACATTATAATAATAAACAAGGCTACAGTAGTAATTTAAGGTAAATAATATATTTTGAAAATATTAGTTTTAGGTGGATTTGGTTTTCTTGGTGGTCGTATAACCCAGTATTTTACTGATGCAGGACACAATGTTTTTCAGGGAACTAGTAGCAAAATAAAATTAGTGAATAGTAATGTAGATGGGGCAAAAGTTGTTCAAATAGATTGGAATAATCAGGAAAAGCTTGATTTTATTTGTAGAGATATTGATCTGATCATACATGCATCTGGTATGAATTCAAGAGATTGTATTGATGATCCTATCGGAGCACTACGTGTAAACGCTGTGTCAACTGCAAGTATTCTGCAGTCAGCAATTAAGATGCATGTTAAAAGATTTATTTATATTTCAACAATTCATGTTTATAAAGACTCACTCGTAGGCAATATTTCTGAATTAGATTCTGTAACTAACGCACATCCATATGCCACAAGTAATCGCGCAGGCGAAGATACAGTTATGTGGGCACAAAAAAATAAATTTATAGACGGCATTGTTGTTCGTGTGTCTAATGGATTTGGAGCACCTAAAAGCAAAAATGCCAATTGTTGGATGTTATTAGTTAATGATTTGTGTTCCCAAGCTGTAAAAAATAAAAAGTTAGTATTAAATTCAAATGGCTTAGAGATTAGAAATTTTATTCCTATTTCTGAAATATGTAATGCTATAGACTTTCTTGTTTGCCAAATACCTTTTGAGCTTAGAATCGGAAATGACGGTCCAATAAATATTGGTTCAAAAACTTCAATTTCTGTATTAGATATGGCAAAACTTATTCAATCAAGATGTGGACCTATCCTGGGATACACTCCAGAATTATTAGTAAAAGAGAAAAAAAATAGTGATAAAATATCGTACTTAAATTTTAAAACTAATAGACTTGAGGCATTAGGCTATACATATAAACATACTCTTGTAAATGAATTGGATAAATTGCTAATCTATTGCGCAAATAATTTTAAATAATTAATGAATTTAGACTCAGTAGTTTTATTTCGTGATTTCATAGAAGATAATCGTACTAGCATGGAAATTTATTCCAATAATTTAGAAAATGCTTTAAGACCAATTATTACAAATCATTTTGAATTAAATTCTTACACCCCATCAATTCCAAATTGGTTAGTAAAATATAAATTGCCTCATGGTTTTAGTATTCGATATGCTCGATATTTTTCATATCCGAATCAAGTTAAAAAATATCAAGGCACAATTAATCATATTATTGATCAAAGTTATGCGCATTTACTTCATAAAATAAATTATAAAAATAGCATTATAACTGTTCACGATATAATTCCGATATTAGCATGGAAGGGCATAATACAAGGTCTTACGTATCCTCATTTTCCACTCTTATATAAACTATCAGTTAAAGCGTTGAGTAAGGCAAAAGCCATTATTGCAGTAAGCCAAAGTACTAAAAACGATTTAATTACCCATTGTGGATTAAATCCTGACAATATTACAGTTATCCACAATGGTATTGACAGTCGTTTTTGCAAGTTTTCTATAGAAAAAAGAAAATTGCTTAGAGATAAATTAAGACTTCCAAATAAAGATGTTAAAATTGTATTAATAGTGGGATTCCAAAGTTATAAAAATAACTTTGTATCTTTCAAAGTTGTATCGAAGTTGCAACAACAAAATAAAAATGTTCAATTAGTATGGTTAGGTGCTAATAATGAAATTTGTGAAAAATATTCAAAACAAGCAAATTTAAATAATAACGCAGTCTCAATGAACAACCTAAGTTTTGATCAAATTGTAGAACTTTATAATACTGTCGATTGTTTACTTTTTCCTTCTTTATACGAGGGATTTGGCTTTCCTCCTCTTGAAGCAATGGCGTGCGGTACACCAGTTGTTACATCAAATGCTGCCTCCATTCCTGAAGTTGTAGGTAATGCTGCTATTATGTTGCCACCAAATAATGTGGATGGACTTACAGAAGCCGTAAAAAATATTTTAGAAAATAAAATGTTAAGAGAAGATTATATTAATAAAGGATATACCAATGTAAATCGTTTTTCTTGGAAGCAGAGTGCCTCACAGGTTTTTTCTTTATATAAAAAAATACTTAATGACAAATTTTAACTTTTGACTTTTAAAAATGATTGAAACTTTTACTATAATTTTTGGATTTGTAGCTTTTATTTCAACATTAAAAGAAATAAAAAATAAGCATTTGATATTTTGGTTACTTACTCTCCTTTTGATATTTTTTGATGGCCTCAGATGGGAAATGGGAGTTGATTGGCTTACTTATCATAAAATCTTTATGACAGCAGATGTTTATAAATTTCAAGGGTTTGAGCCAGGTTATTTGTTCTATCAATCTACTATCAGAAAATTTACTGATAATTATTCAGTTTTTTTGTTAATAACAACAGCATTTATTTATTTGACCATATATTTTACAGTTTTCAAAATAACAAATTATAGTTTCATATCATTGTTTTATCTTACAGCCACAATCCCATGGTATTCAGGCTCACTTCGCAATATGATTGCAGCTAGTTTTTTTACTTTAGCCATAAAAGCAATTTTTGATAAAAAAATGTTAAAATTTTTATTCTTTATTATAACTGGAATTTTATTTCATACATCATTGATTGCTTTTTTACCAATTTATTGGATTTATAATTTTTCTGTAATTTTATATTTGTTAATATTTATAGCTCTTTCTGTTGGCTCAATATATTCTAGCTATCTAATAGAAACTCTTGATCAAATTGTAAAATTTTATGGATACAATAGATCATATTCCAGATATGTAGGGGGTAATATTTTACAGTCAAATCCTCTTTTAGGATTTACAAGAAAATTAATCACTATAATAGGACTTTTATTTTTTACTTTTTTGGCAACAAAATTTAAAAATAAAAAAATTGTTCCTTGGGATAAAATAAAGTTTATTTTTTTTATATCTAGTCTATCAATAATTTTTTATTATATTGGAACATATCAAATTACAAATGTATCCTCGAGGTTAGATATTTATGCAGGAATTATAGGCACATCCATACTTATTGGATTTATTGATAAATTATATAGTAGAAGAAATAATAAAATTTTCTTATTTCTTTTTGTAACATTTTTAGTTTGTGTTTTTTACTATAGATTAGAACATATGTCTCTTTTTCATCCATACTCATCAATTTTTTATAATTTCGATTATAAACGTAATTTATTTTAATTTAATTATCTTAAATGATAGTTGGTTTGTAATTATATTTGATAGTAGAGTAAGTGTTTTAAATGCATGAAGATAATATTTGATAATATAATCTATTCTATTCAAAAAGGTGGAGGTATATCTCTTTATTGGTCTGAATTAATTAAAAGATTCCAAAATTATGAAAATTTAGTTTTGTACGAAAATAAAAATAAAAATATTTTTCGAAAAAAATTAAATATTAAAATAAAACGTGAATTCATTTTTCATAAAATTTTGAGATATCTACCTTTTACAAAAAAAATACCATCAAAATCTATTTTTCATAGCAGTTATTATAGAACATCGTTTCAAAAAAATATAATCAAAATAGTAACAGTTTATGATTTTACATATGAGCGTTATAAAAGTGGCTTTGCCAAGATTATACATACTTGGCAAAAAAAAATAGCCATTAATAATGCGGATGGAGTGATTTGTATTTCAAATAATACCAAGAATGATTTATTTAAAAATTATCCTTATATAAATAAAAAGAAAGTTAAAACAATTTATATAAGTGCTAGTGAAGATTTTTATAAGTTAAAAAAAAAAGATAAAATAATCGTGAAAACAAAATTTAAAAATTTGGTTAATAAAAAAGTAATCCTTTATGTTGGTGATAGAAAAAGTGTTTATAAGAATTTTATCTTAGCAGTTGACATTGTAAGTTCTTTACAGAATTATAATTTGGTAATTGTAGGAACAAATAAAATTACAATTAACGAAAAAAAATTACTAAATGAAAAATTAAAAGGTAAATTTTATCATTTTTTAAACTTAAGCTCTAAAGAACTTAACTTTCTTTATAATATTTCTCACTGTTTATTATATCCTTCAAGTTACGAGGGGTTTGGGATTCCTGTAATTGAGGCTATGAAATCAGGATGTCCAGTATTAAGCACCAATACATCATCAATTTCTGAAATTGCTAAGGGTGCAGCATTACTTGTAGATGAAATAAAAAAAGAAAAATTTATTGAGGGAATAAGACTTTTTGAAAAAAAAAATGTTAGATTAAAATTTATTAGAAGAGGATTTTTACAAGCATCTAAATTCAGTTGGGAAAAATGTTTTTTACAGACAAAGAATTTTTATAGGCAAATATATTTTTCTAAATTTGATAGATAATAAAAGTAAAATTAAAATGATTAATAAAATATGAAAATATCAATTATTACTGTAACTTTAAATAGTGCGACCTTTATTAATCATTGTTTAGAGTCAATAAAAAAACAAAAATATGATAATATTGAACATATCATAATTGATGGAGGAAGTAATGAC
>MDTC01234451.1_pt1 | contig 10677 bp, 10 predicted proteins | sample 811181 | NCBI WGS metagenome assembly MDTC01 (sample SAMN05326644, study PRJNA326480) | marine metagenome | isolation source: seawater | place: Pacific Ocean: North | collected 2011 | reverse complement strand
AATTATGTGGAGAGATATTTTTTTTGATAACAAAGTTAATATTATAAAAGCTATAGATTTATTTATTAAAAATTTAAACTCTTTTAAAAAAGATATAAATTTGAAAAATAATAAATCGATTTTAAAAAAATTAATCCAAACAAAAAAAGTAAGATCAAAAATAATAAAATTAAAACAAGATATTAATAAGCCAGATTTTGGAAGAGATTAGTAATTTTTAATATTACTAATTTTTTTCACTTTTAAATTTGCAGTTTTACTTATGATATTTATTGTAGAACTTGTGGACATTATTATCACTTTTCCCCTAGGCCCGTAAGCATGAATAAAATTGGATTTATCAATACAAACACCGACATGACCCTTCCAAAATATTATATCACCCATTTTTAGTTTTTTATTTTTTTTTCCTCTACAATATTTAATTTGATCAATGGTATCTCGTGGAAAAAAAATTCTATTATAATAAAAATAAATTTGAATTAATGCAGAACAATCTATGCCTTCATTAGTTTTGCCACCCCATAAATATTTTGTATTTATAAATAATTTCAAAATTTTTGAAAATTCTCTTTCGTAGTGGTTTAATTTTTTTGTATCTTTTAATTTTATCCATCTATTCTTTTCAAATTCTACAAAAATCTTATTTTTTTTTCTTATTTCAATTCCTGAACCAAAATACAGAAAATTTTTAGTTGGTAAAAATTTTCTTCCTATCATTTTAAAAATTTTTGATTTAAGAGTGTAAATTTTATTTGTTGGTTTAAATTTTTTAATGAAACTGTCTTTTTTTATGTAACCAAAATAATGGTCATATTTAGTTTTAATTTTTAACCAATTCTTTTTATTATTAATAATTTCAAATTTTTCTCCATATAATATTTGTGAGACTATTTCAGAATTTTTTGAAGGTTTTGAATAGATATTTGCTACAGGTTTATTAAAAAAATTATTTTTCACTTAATTGAAGTTTATTTTTTATAATCCAAAGTATAATTAAAGATGGTATAACCATTAATGCTGTAATGATGAAAAATATTCCCCAGTCACCATTTAACCAATCTACTAACGCACCTGAAGATGATGCTAGTGTTGTTCTCCCTGCGGTACCTATAGAAGCTAAAAGAGCATATTGGGTAGCGGTATAAGCTCTATCAACAAGAAGCGAGATAAAAGCAACAAAAGCAACAGTCGCGAATGCAGCTGCCATATCATCAAAAATTACTGCAACCGCAAACAAAATCTCAGATTTATCACTCCATGCAAGCACACTAAATAAAAGATTTGTGCTAGCCATTATAATTCCTGCTAAAAACATTGCTTTTAAAACTCCTGATCTTATTACAAATAATCCACCTAAAAGAGTAAATATCACAGTAGTTATCCAACCAAGTGTTTTTGAATATATGGCTATGTCTGATTTAGTAAAACCTATTTCTTTATAGAATATGATGGACATTCTTCCTAGAAAGGCTTCCCCAACTTTAAACAGAAAGACAAAACCTAATATACCTATAGCAATTGAAAAACCATTTTTCTTAAAAAAACTTATAATAGGTCCACTTATGGTTCCGCCAACCCAAGTTAATAATCTTGTGAATAGATTTTCATTTTTGAATTTATTTGAAATTAGCTTGTCATTTTCTTTTTGCTTATCGTCTCTATTTTGAGTATCTGTTTCACTTACAAACAATAAGCCTATATTCATTAAAATTACTAAAATTCCTAAAATTAAGAAAGTTAATTGCCAATAATTTTGCAAACCTGCTTCTTGTAAAATTTCTGCAGAAAATAGTGATAGAACACCCCCTAATTTATATCCAGTCCACCAACCAACAACTGCCATAGCAGCCCCTGCAGCCATAGATTTACCTTCGTTTTCACCAATTTGTTCAATTCTTAATGCATCAACAGTTATATCTTGAGTAGCAGAAGCTATCGCAATTATTAAACCAACTAAAATGACAAGACCTAAATTTTCACTTGGATTTATTATACTCCAAAAAATAAGTGACAATAAAATTATCAATTGCATAATAACTATCCAGCCTCTTCTATGACCAATTTTTTTTGTCAAAAATGGAATCTTTATTCTATCAATTAATGGGGCCCACAAATAATTGAAAGCATATACTCCAAATATTAATCCTGCCCAGCCGATAGTTGATCTACTTAGACCATCCTCTTTTAACCATAGGCTCAGGCTACTACCAATCAAAACCCAAGGAAAACCAGAAATTGCTCCGAGCAATAAAATTTTTAACATTCTTTTATCAAGGTAAATAGAAAACATTTCAGAAAAAGATTGTTTTTTAAGTTCGATCATTTTTAATTTTTCCAAAAAGATGGCAAAAATAATACTAGTATTGCAAACAATTCAAGTCTACCCAAAATCATTCCAAATGTTAAAATTAATTTAGAAATATCAGGTAAAGAAGAAAAATTACCATTTGGACCAATTATACTTCCCAAACCTGGTCCTACATTAGAAATAGAGGTCGCTGCACCAGATATTGATGTAAGAAAGTCTAGACCAGTTAGTGTCAACAATGTCGTAATTAAAAAGAAAATTACTAAATATAAATAAATAAATGAAATTACAGAAGCGATAAATTTATTATCAACTGGATTTTGATCATATTTTAAAATGAAGATACCCTTTGGGTAAATAATTTTTTTTATTTGATTTGTAATGAAAGAATATAATATTTGTATTCTAAAAATTTTTATACCGCACGTTGTTGAACCAGCGCAGCCGCCTATAAACATTAAACTCAAGAATAAAAAAAGAGGAAAACTTCCCCAATTATCAAATTGAGCATTTACGTATCCTGTCCCAGTTAAAATAGATATTATGTTAAAAGAGATTGATCTTAGATTTAATTGATTTTTATCAAAAAAAACGAAGTAAGTTAATAACAATAAAGTACTAATTAGTATTATTTTAAAAAAAGTTTTAATTTGAATATCTGAAATGAATATTTTTCTATCTCCGTTTAGAAATTTAATGTACGCTATAAAGGGTACGCTACCCAATATAATAAAAATCATAGCTGAAACTTCAATTGGAAAACTATTAAAAAAACCAATTGACTCGTTGTAATTGGAAAAACCTCCTGTTGCAATTGTTGTCATAGAATGAGTTAAACTATCAAAAATATTCATCCCAAGAAATTTATAGCTAATTGCGCAAAGTGCAGTTAAGCCTGAATAAATAAATATTAATCTTAAAGCTATCTCTTTTGATTTAGGTAAAATTTTTTCTGATGAGTCGTTATTTGAAATCTTAAATAATTGCATACCACCAACATTCATTATCGGCATAAGAGTAATAGCCATTACAATTATTCCAATTCCTCCTAACCATTGTAAAATAGCTCTCCATAGTAAAATACCTTTAGGCATATTTTCTAAATCTGAGATAATTGTTGATCCAGTAGTTGTTATTCCAGACATACTCTCAAAAAAGGCATTAATAAAAGAAAATTCAAAGCTAGAAAAAACAAAAGGTAGGGCACCAAAAATAGCTATACTTATCCAAGACAAAGCCGTTAACAAAAAAGCTTGTTGCAAATTCAATTTTTTTTCATGATCTAAATTTGATAAGTAAAATAGCGTTCCAAATATAATAGTTACTATGGATGCTCCAAAAAATGATGAGTCAATTTCATTATAAAAAAATTGGACAATTATTGGTATCAACATGAATACCCCAAGAATTATTTGAAGAATTCCTAGAGTAAAAAAGACTGTTTTATAATTAGACATTTTGAGTGAACATTATTTTATGGAAAATAAATTTCAACTCTATTAAGAATTAGTTAATTCATAAATTAAAGATTTTATTGAAATATTCATGATTAAAAAAGAGAATTTAGATAAAACAAATGCCTGGCCTTTTGTTGAAGCAAAAAAAATGTTGAAAGAAAGAAAATCAATAATTGATAAAAAAGGCAAAATAATTCTACAGACTGGTTATGGGCCAAGTGGCTTGCCACACATAGGAACTTTCGGAGAGGTTGCTAGAACATCTATGGTGGCAAATGCTTTAAGTCATCTGACTAATATTCCTACAGAAATTATAACATTCTCAGATGATATGGATGGCTTAAGAAAGGTTCCAGACAATGTACCAAACAAAGATTTACTAGAAAAAAATTTACACAAGCCTTTGACTCAAGTTCCAGATCCTTTTCAAAAATTTAAAAGTTTTGGAGAGCACAATAATGAAATGTTAAAAAAATTTTTAAATAATTTTAAATTTAGCTACTCATTTAGAAGTTCAACTGAACTTTATAAATCAGGTTTTTTTAACTCTACATTAAAGATTATTTTAGAAAATTATAATGGAATTATGAACATAGTATTACCAACTCTTGGCAAAGAAAGACAAAAAACTTACAGTCCATTTTTACCAATTTGCCCAGAAACAGGGCAAGTTTTAGAAATTCCAGTAAAAGATATTGATAAAGAGAAATCAAAAATATTATTTGATAATAATGGAAAAGATTTAGAAGTTAGTATTTTAGATGGAAATTGTAAGTTACAATGGAAAGTTGACTGGGCTATGAGATGGTATGCATTAGATATTGATTTTGAAATGTATGGTAAAGATCTTATTGAGAGTGCAATTTTATCTACAAAGATAATTAAGTTATTAGGAAAAAAAAATCCTTCAGGTTTTCCGTATGAATTATTTTTAGATGAAAAAGGTGAGAAAATTTCAAAATCAAAAGGCAATGGTATTACTATAGACCAATGGCTTGAATACGCCTCTCCCGAAAGCTTATCATTATATATGTATCAAAATCCTAAAAGAGCAAAAAAACTTTACAATGAAATTGTACCAAAAGCTGTAGATGAATATTTAGAAAATATTGAAAAAGCAAAAACTCAAAATGAATTACAAATATTAATGAATCCTGTATGGCATGTTCATAATAGCAATGTACCGAAGGAAAGTATTATTATGACATTTTCGATGTTATTAAATCTTGTAGAGACAAGTAATGCTTCTACTAAAGATTTATTATGGAAATTTGTCAAAAAATATAAAGTGGGTATTTATGAAAAAGATCATCCCATTTTTGATAATTTGATAAATTATGCGATCAAATACTTTAATGATGTAATAAAATTAAATAAAAAATACAAAATACCTAATAACGATGAAAAAAAAGCACTAGAGGAACTAATTAAAACCTTAGATAAATGTAATGACAATATGAAACCAGAAGAAATACAAACACTTATTTACTCTGTTGGTAAAGATAATGGATATAAAGAAAATTTACGTGATTGGTTTAAACTAATTTATCAAGTGGTTTTTGGTGACGAAAATGGCCCTCGTATGGGTTTTTTCATAAGTTTTTTTGGTGTTAAAGAAACAAAAGATCTTATAATAAATAAAATAAAATAATGTTTTCAAATTTAAGATCTTTTATTTTTAAATTAGATCCCGAGACCGCACATAACTTAGCAATTAAGTCTTTAAAATTTAATTTTGTTCCAAATATTCTTCATGAAGATAAATCTAACCCTTTATTTGAGACTAGATTATTCAATAAAAATTTAGACAATCCAATAGGCATGGCTGCTGGATTTGACAAAAATGCAGAAGTATATAACAGTTTATTTAGACTTGGTTTTGGTTTTGTAGAAGTTGGCACCGTTACCCCTTTAAAGCAATATGGAAATCCTAAGCCAAGGGTATTTAGATTAGAGGATGATGAGGCCTTAATAAATAGACTTGGATTTAATAATTTAGGTTCAAGAAATGTTTTAAATAGAATAAAATCAAATAGACAAAATGGCTTATTAGGAATTAATATTGGACCTAATAAAGATTCTGATGACAAACTTAATGATTACGTTGAGTGCTTAAGAACTTTTTATGATGTAGCTGATTATATCACAATAAATATTTCTTCTCCAAATACTGAAAATTTAAGAAATTTTCATGATCAAACCAAATTGAATGAGTTATTAGGTCTAATTCGAGAAGAAAAAAGGAATCTTAAATCGAAAATTCCAATAGTAGTAAAAATATCACCAGACATAAAGGATGATGCAGTTGATAAAATTTCTGAAGTACTTTTAGGTAATGAAATTGAGGCAGTCATAATTTCTAACACTTCTGATAATACAAGAGATAATTTAAAAAATATTAATAAGCATCAAAAAGGAGGACTTTCAGGTAAACCAATTGAAAAAAAATCAACAATGATGATAAATAAATTTTTTAAAGTATTTAATGGTCAAATAAAAATTATAGGTGTTGGAGGAGTAGATTCTGGCAGAAGCGCTTATGAGAAATTTATAGCTGGTGCTAATTATATTCAATTATACACTGGAATGGTTTACAAGGGTCCAAATATTGTGAATATGATCAAAAAAGAGCTCAAAGAATTGTTATTAGCTGATGGTGTAAAAAATTACAGCGAAATAATAGGAAATAAACAATAATCTCAATCTAATAAACTTGACGTAAACAATATCTGACTTTATATAAACGGATTGTTATGACAAAAAAATGTGAACTTACTGGTAAAAATCCAATGAAAGGACATAATGTCAGTCATGCTAACAATAAAACTAAAAGAAGATTTTTACCAAATTTAAAAAAAGTTAAATTTAAAAGTGAACTTCTTAAGAGAAGTTTAAAATTAACAGTAAGTAATGCAGGTGTAAGATCAGTAGATAAAAAAGGAAGTTTTGATGAATTTTTAAAAAACGTAAAAAATAAAAATTTATCACCAAGATTAAAAAAATTAAAAAAAAGTATTTTAATTAAATCTCCATTTCAAAAAAAAATATCACAGTCTAAAACAGTTTAATGAATAAGCTATTCTTATTGCTGTCAATATTGATGGGAGCTGTAGTATTAGCCTCGAATTATCTGGTACAATTTCCAATTAAACATTATGGTCTTCAAGATATATTAACTTATGGTGCCTTTAGTTATCCGATTGCTTTTTTAATTACTGATTTGGCCAATAGGTCGTATGGAAAAGAAGTGGCAAGAAAAATTGTTTATATTGGTTTTGCAATAGGTATAAGTTTTACTCTAATATTTTCAACTAATTTCACTGATTTAATTTCTATAAGAATTGCAGTTGGCTCAGGCACTGCTTTTTTAGTAGCTCAACTTTTAGATGTTCAAATATTCGATAAACTTAGAAAAAAGCAGTGGTTTATTGCACCACTCACATCATCAATAATTGGTTCAACTATTGACACTTTTTTATTTTTTTCAATTTCATTTTATGGGACTGGAATTCCATGGATAACACTTTCTCTAGGTGATTTAATGGTTAAAATTTTAGTTGCGTTGATGATGTTAATTCCTTTTAGATTATTATTAAAAACCTTTAAGCCAGTTTAATTAAAAGAGATATCTATAAGAAAGGATTTTATAAGCTAGTTTAGCTACTAAAAAATTATAAGAATTAAAACCTTTAATAGGTGCTAGCTCATTTATATCTGCTCCTACAATATTAGAATTTTTTGCTGCTATTTTTATTATATCTAGAGTTTCATTCCAAAATAATCCTCCAGGTTCTGGTGTGCCAGTTGCTGGCATTAAACTTAAATCAAAACTGTCAACATCAAAAGATAAATATACATTCTTATTTTTAACCAAATTTTTAAATTTTTCTAAATTCCATTGAAATTTATCTTTTGCCCAGAAAATATTTATTCTAGATTTATTTTTTTTTAAAAAAAGTATTTCATCCTCAGAAATATTTCTAATACCAAATGAAATTACTGATACATTTTTATAGTCTAGACATCTTCTTATAGCTGATGCATGTGAAAACTTTTCATTATTATAACTGTTTCTCAAATCTGCGTGAGCATCAAAATGAAGAATACAAATTTTTTTATATTTTTTCGTAAATGGTTTGATACATCCAGGGGTTATTGAATGTTCACCCCCTAGTGTCATAGGAAAAAGATTTAGATCTAAAATTTCTTGATTGATATCTGAAATTTTTTTAAGAGCTTTATTTATATTTTTGTCAATTTTGAAAGGTTTTAGTGTTCTTATCCCAATTTTTTTATAAGGCTCACACTTTAGTTCTTCATCGTAAAGTTCAACTTGATGAGAAGCTTTTATAATTTCTTTTGGACCATATTTAGTACCACTGCCATAGCTGACAGTTTTTTCCAAACCAAATGGAATTATTACTACTTTTTCCTTAAAATTAAATTTGTTATCAATTCCAAGAAAACCATTTTTATTTGATAAATATTTCAAATTAAGACCCAAAAATTTTTGTGAAATTTTTTCGTTTTCTATTTTTCCATTCACCTCTATGGTAAGCGTCGCTAGCAATTAAAGGCAAAACACTTGTTGCTTCTGCAAAAACCATTTGTTCTTTTGTAACATCAACTTTACCCCAAGAACTTGCCTCTTTTAAAGTTGAGCTGCTACAAGCTCCATCTCGAGAATCTGCCACAGTTATTTGAATAGCATACTTATGCATTTCGACATCTTTACCTAAAAGCTCAGCACAAATGACTGTATCTTGTATAAAGTTTTTTGGCACACCTCCACCAATCATAAATAAACCAGACGTTTTAGATTTTATCTTAATTTCAGTAAGTTCTCTAAATTCTCTTACAGAGTCTATTGTAATATGCTTCTCAGGATTTTTCTCTTGATGAATTACTAGGCCGAAGCCAGCACTTGAGTCAGTAAAAGCTGGACAAAATATTGGAACATTATTATCGTATGCGGTTTCTATTAATGAGTCTTTCTTAATTGAATTTTTTTTTAAATATTTACCAATTTCATAAATAAATTCCCTGGAGGTGAAACTTTTTGGTTCTAAACTATCAGCTATTTCACAAATTTTTTTATCACAAATTTGTAACTCATCTTCGTCAATATAAGTGTCATAAATTCTATCTATATAATTTTTTCTTAATTCAGTGTCATTTTGAAATTGTGATCCTTGGTAATGTTTAAATCCAAGAGCTTCAAAAAAATCCATATCTATAATAGATGCTCCTGTTGCAACAATAGCATCGACCATATTATATTTAACTAAATCTTTATAAATTTTCATACAACCTGCTGCTGAAGTTGAGCCAGCTAATGTTAAAAAAATTGTGCAATCATTATCCATAAGCATTTCATTAAAGATACTGGCTGCAGTAGCTGTTTCTCTGGAAACAAAAGACATTTTTTTCATTGATGAAATTATCTTTCTAGCATCAAATGAAGTGATATCGATGTGTTCAACAGGGTTACTTAAAAAATCTTTTTTTTTATTATGACCAAGATTTTTATTATTCGACATTAAGCCACCAAAGTAGCTTTATTTGTATATTTATCGTAAAGACTCATTATTGGATTATCATCTACTTCGTAAATTTCATCTGAAAAATATCCATTAAATTTAGTTCTAAAAGTCAATCCATAAGATCCAAGTTGTCCTAATTCTATATAATCATTTTCTTTTATATTATTTGGAAGGAGAAAAGGTCCTTTCATATAATCCATACTATCACAAGTTGGTCCATAAAAATCAAAAGCAGTAATTTTTTTTGATATAATCTTATTTGTATTGTCTTTTATCATTTTTGATGGAAAAACAATGTTGGGAGTTCCTGCATCGAATAATGTTCCATAGGTTCCATCATTAATATAGAGTTTTTGTTTTTTTCTTAAATTTACCCTTACAATAGTTGATCCACTCTCAGCAACAAGTGCTCTACCTGGTTCACATATAATTTCGGGCAACTTGTTTAAGTTTAATGTTAATAAACTTTTTTTTATTTCTTCCATATAATTATCTAACGACTGAGGTATTAGATCAGGATAAATTGTTGGAAAACCTCCACCAATATTTATAAAATTTGGAATAATTTTTGTTTTTTTGATTATATTACCAATTTCATTTATACCTTTAGAGTACGAAATCGGGTGCATACACTGAGAACCTACGTGAAAACTTAAACCAATTTTTTTTGAATACTGTTTTACGAGTCTTAATAAACCTGCCGCTTCTGAATTTAGAGCTCCAAATTTTTTAGATAAATCAATTTCAGCATGCTCGTTAGAAACTGCGACTCTTACAAATAATTCTAAATCTTTAGCACCACTAGTGCTTTCTATTATCTTAATAAGCTCATCCCTTGTATCTAGTGCAAATGTTTTTATTCCATATTTGAAGTATGCCTCGCTTATACTTTCTCTACTTTTGACAGTATGCATATACGAACACTTTGCTTTATGACTAAACTTTCGCACTGTTTTAATCTCTTCAATTGATGCTACATCAAATTGATCAATTCCACTTCTCAAAAGAGTTTTAATTACTGTAGGATGAGGATTTGTTTTTACAGCATAAAGAATTTTACCTGGAAATTTGTTTTTAAAGTATTTCGAAGCAGAAAGAATAGATTTCTTTCTAATACAATAAACTGGTTTATCTGGCCTCAGTTGATTTACAAGATCTTCAACTGACTTAAATTTTTGCATTAAAAATGCCTCCCAAAAAAATTTAATAAAAAAAAGTCTTTTATTTAAAAAAACTTTAGTAATTGGAGCAATTAATTCAATAGTTATTCAATGTAAAGTAAATAATTACCTATTGAATTGTGGAAAAAAATGACCATATCAAGTGTATGAAAGAACAACCAACTCTACAAAATTTAAGCGATTTT
>MDTC01220343.1_pt1 | contig 10678 bp, 10 predicted proteins | sample 811181 | NCBI WGS metagenome assembly MDTC01 (sample SAMN05326644, study PRJNA326480) | marine metagenome | isolation source: seawater | place: Pacific Ocean: North | collected 2011 | reverse complement strand
TGAGAACCTTAATAGAATCGGCGCCGTAGTCTTGATTGTTTTGCTCGGTTTCGGACAATTCTGATATCCTATTTATTTTGGTCCCATTATATGTTTTTTTAAGAGGAATGTCACGCTTAACAGCAGCTTTTTTGCATTATGTAAGTGGGATAATGATCCCGACAATTATCAACAGAAACCCGGATAAGATATGTGCTCTCCGCAAGCCTTGCGGAGATTTCAATAAGTGTTGAGTTTGCGTCACCATCAAGGATAAAAAACAATTTCCTAAAAAGGCGATCAGGGCAGATATTGCAATGATGGCGAAAATATCCAATGCTAAAACCCGCGCTAATTCGAAAAACCCAGGCAATATGCCAAGATAAAAGAGGATGGCTTTTGGGTTGTTGAGAATAACAGCAAGACTTGCAAAAAACCCTGCGGATACCCCGGGTTTGGTCAGGTGGCTATTTTGATGAATTTCTCTATCTGCGTTGCAGATTAAAGAAATCCCCATGAAAAGAAAAATGAGACAGGCAACCCAGCGCAAAATGATCATAAAGCCGCTGAAGGTCCCTACCACCCATGTGACCCCTAGGATGGCAAGAAATGGCCAGATGATATCGCCTACCACTACACCTAAAGCCAAAGGCCATGCCGCGTTAAAGCCGCCAGAAAGCGTGCGCGCCACGATTGCAACCCACACTGGCCCCGGCGTAATGAAAAGGATGAAAATTCCACCGGCGTACAGAAGCAGCTCAACAAAAGAAACGGTCACAGTCTGAAATCCCCTTTTAGAAGCTGATCGGGCTTACAAAGGCTGCCCCAGCCCATCAAGCTAAATTATTCCTGCGATACAACAGAAAGCCCATCGCTATCCGAAACAAAAACCATTTGGGCCCTATTTTCCAATTCGGTAAAAAGTCCCGGTTCTGTTCCGGTCATCCAAGCTTGGGCATTTAGTTCACAAATCTCGTCGTAAAGTGCGGCGCGGCGATCAATATCAAGATGGGCGGCCACTTCATCCAGCAAAAGCAGAGGGGGATCGCCGAGTTCTGCAGATAAGGCACGTGCATTTGCCAAAATAATCGAAATTAACAGCGCTTTCTGCTCTCCGGTTGAGCAATCTTTGGCCGCCATGGCTTTGGTTTGGTAAACCCCGAGCAAATCACTTCTATGGGGCCCTAGCAAAGAGCGCCCAGCGGCCATATCGCGGCCTCTATTGTCCCGCAATGCTGCGCAATAGGCATCAACATCTTCGCCCAATTCCCTTTCTATTTCAGCAATGGATAAATCAGCTGTTGGAAATGCGGTTTTTGCCCCAATCTGAGCTGCACGTATTTTGTCCAATGCATCCCGGCGCGCAGACATGATCGCCACACCGGCCTCTGCCATATGTCCCTCTAGAGCGGCATACCAATGCGGATCAGTAACCTGATCTTTTAAAAGCCGATTGCGTTCTCGCATAGCTTTTTCATATTTTAGGGAGTGGTCTGCATGGGCAGGTGAAAAGCTCAGGGTAATTCTATCAAGAAAGCGCCGCCGGCCCTCGGCGCCCTCGATCCACAATCTATCCATCGCCGGCACAAGCCATAGCACCCGAACAAGTTGACCCAATGCGGTTTGTGCCTTGGGTTTTCCATCCACTTTAACTTGGCGGGATGCGCCATTGGTCGAGGTAATCTCTACCTCATATTTGGTTGATTCAGCGGATATAATGCCTTCGATTTTCCAGCCTAAATTATCTGGCCGGCGCATCATATCTTCGGCACTGGAACGGCGCAGGCCGCGCCCAGGGGAAAACAAAGAAATAGCTTCCAATATATTTGTTTTGCCTGATCCATTTGCGCCGTAGATGGCCACGGGCCGCTTGCCTGCGCTTAAACGCGCAACCTTGTGTGAGCGAAAATGCGACAGGGTTAGCGTACTAAGGTACGACATTTTTTGTATCTTTTAGGCACAACAGATCGCGTGCAAGAAACACCGAATAGATGTCTGAAAATGGCAAATCAAACGCGCATAGGCATGACGACATAAACGGCACTTGCATCATTGCCTTCGCGCATCAAGGTTGGATCGCCAGATGAATTGAACATGAAGACCGCATTTTCACGATCAACCTGATTGGCAATTTCCAACAGGTACTTGGCGTTAAAGCCGATCTCGAGATGCTCATCACCATAGGCCACAGCCAGTTCTTCCTCAGCTGCGCCGCTATCGGGTGAGTTGACGGACAAAACCAAACGGTCTTCGTCAAGTGATAGTTTGACGGCGCGCGAGCGCTCAGAAGATACGGTGGACACGCGATCCACAGCGCGCGCAAATTCACTTGCGTCAACTTCAAGCTTTCGTGTGTTACCTTGTGGGATAACCCTTGTGTAATCGGGAAACGTACCGTCGATTACTTTAGAAGTCATTGTGATATCAGGTGTTGCGAAGCGCACTTTGGTTTCCGACACAGATACGGCAATTTGCATATCGTCGTCTTCCAAAACCTTTCGCAACTCAGCGACCGTCTTACGCGGTACAATCACCCCTGGCATATCTTTGGCGCCTTCTGGAAGGTCTGCGTCGATCCGCGCAAGGCGGTGGCCGTCTGTGGCAACGCAGCGCAAGACCTGACCGCCGTCGGCTTCGCTCACATGCATATAGACACCATTGAGGTAATATCTTGTTTCTTCGGTGGAAATGGCAAATTTAGATTTATCAAAAAGACGCCGCAAAACTGGCGCAGGCGCGGTAAAGTTCGCCGTATATTCGGAGCTTGCCATCACTGGAAAATCTTCTTTTGGCAGTGTTGCAAGCGAAAAGTTTGAGCGGCCGGCTTCAACAGTTATCCGTCCACTTGCACCGTCGTCTGTCAGGGTTACTAAAGCCCCGTCTGGCAATTTTCTAACAATTTCATGCAGGGTAACTGCAGATACGGTTGTTGATCCAGCGCGTTCGACCTGCGCAACTGCGCGGTCCATCACTTCAATGTCTAGATCAGTGGCGCGGAAATGCACGTGCTCATCCTCGGCCTCAATCAACACATTTGCAAGAATCGGTATCGTATTCCGGCGCTCGACCACGGATTGTGCCTGAGAGACCGCTTTTAACAGCACGCTGCGTTCAATGCTCAGTTTCATTGCCTTTGCTCCAATCTTTGCCGGGAGGCGAAAGTTAACCTATCAGTCGTCAGGCTCAAGTGTTTTCTTATTTGCCATGCAAACAAACCCACTGTCAAAGGCAAGCCTTCTGAAACTGATAAAAAAGTCTAAATTAATGAATAATTAAGCCTCAAGCGCCCGCCGAAGCATCTCTAAGTCCTCAGCCACTTGGCCGTCTTGTACTTTTAGGTCTTCGATACGCTTTACACCGTGCATTACGGTCGTGTGGTCGCGGCCGCCAAAGCGGCGTCCAATTTCAGGCAGGCTACGGCTGGTCAGCTGTTTTGCCAAATACATCGCGACCTGTCTTGGGCGGGCATAAGTCCGCACACGTTTGGGGCCAATCATGTCAGATAGACGAATGTTATAGTGCTCGGAGACTTTGCGCTGAATTTCTTCCACCGTGATTTTGCGCTCAGAAGCGCGCAGGACATCTGCAAGACAATCTTGAGCCAGCTCAAGATTGATCGGTCGTCCGACAAGAGACGCAAAGGCAAACAGCCGCGTTAAAGCGCCTTCTAGTACGCGCACATTTGTGGAAATCCGCAGCGCAAGAAATTCAAGAACATTCGGTTCAATCTCAAGTTCGGGATATTGCGGCTTGTGTGCCTCTACTTTCGACTGAAGGATCCCTAGACGCAGCTCATAATCAGTTGGATGTAGATCAACCACCAAACCACACTGCATCCGGCTTTTGATCCGATCTTCAAGGTCTTTTATTTCGCCTGGAGCGCGGTCTGCCGAAATGATGATTTGTTTGTTCTGATCAACCAAAGCATTAAAAGTATGGAAAAACTCTTCTTGGGTGCTGTCTTTTCCGGCGATGAACTGAACATCATCTACCATCAAAACATCAACCGAGCGAAACAACTGTTTAAAGTCCATCATTTTGCGATCGCGCAGGGCCTGTACAAATCGGTACATGAACTGTTCTGCCGATAGATAAAGAACGTTCAATTCAGGGCGGCGGGACTGTAACTCCCATGCAATAGCGTGCATCAGGTGGGTTTTGCCCAAACCCACACCGCCATAAAGAAACAACGGATTGAATGTGACAGAAGCGCCTTCGCCAACCCGCTTTGCCGCAGCATGTGCAAGCTCGTTTGGCTTGCCAACTACAAAGGTTTCAAATTTGAACCTTTGATCTAATGGAGCACCTGGAAGCTCTTCGTCTTTTTGAAAGTTCCTGTCAGATTTAATGTTCTTAGAAACAAATTTTTGACTAGGCTCTGACTGCATAGCGTTCTTGGGCTTGTTTTCCGGAACTTGAAACCGAATACGCTGAATTTCAGCATTCGACGCCGAGATTTGATACAGTAATATATCGCCAAAATTCTGGGACACGTAGTTCCCAAGAAAATTTGTAGGCACATTAAAGACCGCTATGTTTCCTTCAACACAGCAAAATTCCAAAGGAGCAATCCAGTTAGCATAGTTATTTTGGCCAATTGTGTTTAAAAGTGTTTTTTGTAAAGCACCCCATTCGTCCTCAATCATAATCCTTTTATCCCAGCCATCCATATCCCCTGTATTGATCCCATAACACTCTGGATCAATACACCACAGTTCACCAAAAACACCGTTACTTATACGGCATGCTGTTCGCGACCCACTTAAAGCCCACAAATACAACGACCTACTTTTGTCAGGATTAAATCCGACAAAGTAAAAACAGCATAACCAAAGAAATGATCGTTGGCTTTAAAGCCTGAACAATCAAACATCACAAGGCAATGTACTGTCCCCCAAGGCGCAGTGACTCGCAAGAATCAAGATAACAATACTCTGGTAGAACGGGCAACAGAACTTCGAGCTTGACTCCGATAAAATAGGAAAAGAATCTCTTTTTAAATTTCAACACTCTGGAAAACACAAAATGCGCCGCTGGTGCGACGCATTTCAATCCATAAAAGGCTGCTATTTAAGCGATAGATTTTACCCGCGCTGATAAACGCGACATTTTTCTCGCTGCAGTGTTCTTATGGTAGATACCTTTAGTAACGCCCCGCATCAGTTCGGGCTGGGCCGAGACCAGTGCAGAACCTGCGGCTTCTTTATCACCGGATTCAATTGCTTCCTCAACACGACGCAAAAATGTGCGGATCCGCGAGCGGCGCGCTCTGTTTATCTCACTGCGACGCTCGTTTTGGCGGGCGCGCTTTTTTGATTGGGGCGTATTAGCCATTCTTTATTTCCCGCTTTTTGGGTTCTATCACTTGAAGTCGCGTCTTTATGCCTGACTTAAGCGTGAGTCAACAGGGCTTTGGGATAATCAAGGCGAAAATTTTTATGCTTTTGTTTATTTATCGCGAAATTTGGCTTCTCTCTTTTCCATAAACGCAGCCATACCTTCTTTTTGGTCCTCTGTGGCGAATAATGAATGAAACACACGGCGCTCGAACAATAGGCCCTCTTGCAAAGTGGTTTCATATGAGCGGTTCACCATTTCTTTCACAGCCATGGCTGTGATCATTGACTTTTCTGCGATTTTAGTCGCTGCGCCCATCGCTTCGGTCATTAGGTTTTTAACCGGCACTATACGGCTAACCAGGCCGCATCTTTCCGCCTCTTCCGCTTCCATAAACCTGCCGGTCAAATTCATATCCATGGCTTTTGATTTGCCAATGAACTTTGTCAGTCGCTGTGTTCCACCGAGCCCCGGCGAAACCCCAAGATTAATTTCAGGCTGACCAAATTTGGCGGTGTCAGAACAAATGATAAAATCACACATCATCGCAAGTTCACAGCCGCCGCCCAGCGCATAGCCAGATACAGCCGCAATAATAGGTTTGCGCACAGCTGTAATTCGGTCAGAGGCATCGGTGAAAAGATTATCCGCAAACGCATCAACAAAACTTTTTTCGCTCATCATCTTAATGTCAGCGCCGGCGGCAAACGCCTTTTCGGAACCAGTTAAAACGATGCAGCGCACCTTTTCATTTTTCTGTGCATCTGCCAAAGCATCGCATAACTCGCCAAGCAGTTGGTCATTCAAAGCGTTTAAGGCAGTGGGGCGGTTTAACGTGATCAGCGCAATGTGATCTTCGACTTCGACGATTATCGTCTCATAGGCCATGAAACAGACTTTCGGTTGTTTCGATCAGAATTTACCCCTTAGCACATAAAGAAAAACCATGTCCAGAAATATGCGTGTGTCTACTTTTGGCAGTTTTTACAATAAAAACTCGATCTTCCGGATTGTACGATGCGTTGCACGGCATGGTCACAGCCATCGGTCAGGCAGGGCAAACCTTCGCGTCCATAGACATTGAAGGTGTGCTGAAAATAACCAAGCTCACCGTCAGCTTGACGAAAATCTCGCAATGACGAGCCACCCGCTTTTATCGCTTCGTCCAAAACTTGACGTATGATCGGAACCAAGGCAGCAAGTCGCTTTTTTGACGTTTTTCCAGCTGGGCGCTCGGGTGAAATTCCAGCCCTGTAGAGCGCTTCGCATACATAAATATTGCCAAGCCCTGCCACAACTTTTTGATCCAAAAGAACGGATTTAATAGGCGAATTTTTTGTTTTGACGCGTTCTATAAGATAGGTTTCGTTAAACACATTGCTCAAAGGTTCTGGGCCAATATGGCGCAGCAAATGATGGTGATCTGCGCGATCAGTACATAGTAAATCCATAGCCCCAAACCGGCGCGGATCGTTGAAAGTTACCCGCGCCCCGTTATCAATATCAAAAACCACATGGTCATGCTTTTGCGCCGCTGGATGGTCGTGCACAAACTTCCCCAAAGGATCACCCGATATTAGTATTCTTCCAGACATTCCTAAATGGACCAGCAAGGTTTCACCGCTGGACAAATCTACCAGAATATATTTTGAGCGGCGCCATAGCCTGTGAATTTTTTGTCCGTTAATTCGGCCCGCCATATTTTCTGGAAATGGCCATCTTAGATCAGGGCGGTTTACCTTTGCCTTTACAATAGTTCTGCCTTCTAAAACGGGCGCAAGGCCGCGCAGAACGGTTTCGACTTCGGGCAATTCAGGCATTTTTGGTCTTCCCGGTTTTTGGCTCTATTGTCTATATAGCTTCGGGCCAGTGCTTTCCAGAACTCTGTGGTGAAATTTCAATGCGGCTCGTCCTTCCAAGTCTGGTGTTATTTTCATCACTTAAAATGATGAACAAACAGGCGCAACTGCCGCATTGTATTCACGCCTGCTCATACTGTAAGTGTGTGTTGAAAAACGAGAGCGCCCGCATATGGCTAACCAGTCAGAGAAAACAACCCATTTTGGATTTGAGACGGTGTCCGAGTCGGAAAAAGCAGGCCGTGTCCAAGGCGTTTTCGGCAGTGTTGCCTCGCGCTATGATATCATGAATGACGTGATGTCTGGCGGAATTCACCGGCTTTGGAAAGACGCAATGATGGATTGGCTGGCCCCGCGCTCAGGGCAAAAGCTATTGGATGTTGCGGGTGGAACAGGGGACATTGCCTATCGCTTTTTAAAACGTGCAGGACAAGGTCACGCAACAGTTTTGGATTTAACCGAAGAAATGCTTGTTGAGGGGCGTAAACGCGCTGAAGCCAGTCAGATGATTGATCAACTGGATTGGTCGGTTGGAGATGCAATGGCCCTGCCGTTTCCCGACAATGGCTTTGACGTCTATACAATCAGTTTTGGTATTCGCAATGTCACGCGGCCTCAAGATGCATTGAATGAAGCGTTTCGGGTTCTCCGGCCTGGTGGCCGTATAATGGTTCTAGAGTTTTCTCAAATTCCAAACCCGGCGATGCAATGGGCTTATGATAAATATTCCTTCAATCTAATTCCTTTAATGGGCCAGTTGATTGCAAATGACCGTGACAGCTATCAATATCTGGTTGAGTCTATTCGAAAGTTCCCGGATCAAGAGACATTTTTGAAAATGGTGCGGTCTGCGGGCTTTGAAAATGCCAAATATCGTAACTTAACAGCAGGGGTAGCTTGCTTGCATTCGGGGTGGAAAATTTAGGTGCGGGGACCTCACAACATATGGCGGTTGGTCCGTACGGGTGCAACGTTTGAGCGAACGGGCGCGATGCAGGTTGTTCTGGATGCGGTTGAAGCCCCGCAGTCGCTGCGATTGGCTGCACGTATATTGGGCTGGCCGTTCAAATGGCTGGGGCTAAAGGGTGACCCGACAATGCCGCCTGCCACGCGCGCGCTTACATCATTGGGGCCTGCCTATATCAAGTTTGGTCAGATTTTATCCACCCGGCCAGATGTGGTTGGTGAAGATTTGGCGCTTCAATTGCGTGTTTTGCAAGATAAGCTGCCACCCTTTTCTATAGAGCAAGCCAAAGCGAGTTTTCTTGAAGAAACAGGAGCTGATCCCGACGTCGTATTTTCCGACTTTAGTGAGCCTGTTGCGGCAGCATCAATCGCGCAAGTCCACAAAGCACATATTCGGGAAACAGATGAGCAGGTCGCGGTTAAAGTCCTGCGTCCAAAAATTGAAAAGGCATTTCAGAAAGATATTGATGCATTTTATTTTGCAGCTCGATTGATTGAAATGTTGTCGCCATCATCTCGGCGGTTGCGCCCTATCGAAGTGATCACCCATTTTGAAGGTGTTGTACAAGGTGAGCTTGACCTTAGATTGGAAAGTTCAGCCGCCTCTGAATTTGCAGCGAACACTAAAAATGACAGTGGTTTTCAGTTACCCTCCATTCAATGGAAACTATCCAGCCGACGGGTGATGACCCTCGATTGGGTTGGCGGAACACCACTGGGTGATAATGACGCCCTCGAGGCGGCAGGACATAACTGCGCCGAGCTAGGAGAGCGTGTCCTACAATTGTTTTTAAAACACGCAATGCGTGATGGTTATTTTCACGCTGATATGCATCAAGGCAATTTAAAGGTTTCTGAAAGCGGTGATATCGTTGCCTATGACTTTGGTATCATGGGTCATATCGATGAGTATACCAGACGGGTTTATGCAGAAATTCTATTTGGCTTCATTCGCAGAGACTACAAGCGTGTTGCCGAGGTTCACTTTGAAGCCGGCTATGTTCCAGCTGATCGCGATGTTGACGAATTTGCGCGCGCGTTACGCGCCGTTGGTGAACCAATTTTTGGCATGGATGCAACGCGAATTTCAATGGGCCGGTTATTGAGCTACCTTTTTGAGGTTACCGAACGGTTTGGCATGGAAACCCGTACCGAACTGATCCTACTTCAGCGCACTATGGTTGTTGTTGAGGGTGTGGCACGATCGCTTAATCCACAGATAAATATCTGGCAGGTTGCTCGGCCTGTTGTTGAAGATTATATCCGCCAAAGTATTGGTCCAAAGGCCGTTTTACATGATTTGGCTAAAACTGCGCGGGTTTTGTCGCGGTTCGGACCTCGATTGCCACAATTGGTCGAAAGAGCTTTGGTCCGGCAATCTGAGGTTTATGAACCAGAGCGGAAGAAGCGCAATGGTTTTTTACCAATTTGGATCTTCATGTCACTAATTGGTGGAGCTTTGCTAAGCTATTTTGGAATGCGGTTTTTCTAGGGCAGAAATCTCAAGCTCTAGCGGCCTTTGATAGGCTGAATTTCCATGTTCAACCTGCCACAGACAATAAGCAGCGATTCGCCACGAATACCAAGCGCGCAAATCTAAAAAGCGGGACTTATCAAACGCTGCAGAGTATTTAGCGTAACTGCTTATAAAAGAAGAAACCTCGACATCAGGCAAAATGGATTGACAATAAAGAAACTGCATTGCGGGCGATAGAAAATGGCATAAGTCTTCGGCTGGATCGCCAAAGGCAGGGCACTGCCAATCAATTAATTTTGCCTTGCCTTCGCTCACAATAATGTTTGCAGGGACAGGATCGGCGTGGATCATCCGCCGCTGTGAAACGAACGTAACATAGGTATCAGGCATAAGGTTTCGAAGCCGCATTTTGGTAGGGGTTTGACACATGCCAAGTATATGCAGCCCATCTTCGCCAATTTGCCCAGAGCCAACGGACGCATCGCGCAAACCATCTAAGGCTGGTAACTGGTGCAACTGCGCCAAGCATTGAGCGATCAGTTTAACTTGGTCTTCAAGGATGGTGCCTGAAATATGCTCATAAACCAGACAAGGGCCAACCGATGTTTCAATAAATGCAACAGGTGTTGGACTAAGCCCATGTGGCGCCAAGGCCTTTAGGCATGTGTGTTCACCCAAAGGATCATTTGCAAATAGGGGGTTTTCCCAAGGGTCTTTTGGATAGAGCTTTACACATAAATCCAAATCATTATTCGTTCTTAAATGCCAAACACGATTTGACCGCCCCCCAGCCAGTTGGGTCCATTCCGCGGGGGCCTTTAATATCCCATGATCTATCAGTTCATGCGTCAGCTGTTCGGTTGGCAAGCTTTCCATACCTCCTATGTAATTATCTGCAATAGGATAGGGTAAGTCTTGACGCAAGCTTGAGTTTTAATCTCTTACAGTGGAAATTGTTTTTGGATGGGAATACGGTGGATATCTTAACCAATACGTTAATAGCGAAAATTGAATGTTTGTAACTTTGCTATTAGTAACTCACTGCATCGAAAATAGATGA
>MDTC01274004.1_pt1 | contig 10679 bp, 9 predicted proteins | sample 811181 | NCBI WGS metagenome assembly MDTC01 (sample SAMN05326644, study PRJNA326480) | marine metagenome | isolation source: seawater | place: Pacific Ocean: North | collected 2011 | reverse complement strand
TTAACAAAATAATACTTTATAAATGATGAAATAAAATAGCAAACAACTATAAGATATAACTTTATTTTTAAATGTCACTATAATATTATTAAAATATAATTATTTTAGTTACTATTTTATAAATTTCATTTAAATTAATATAAAAAATAAAGGAAGAGTATTGTTTTTTTCTAAAACCCCAGTTGTAGCATTAATTAAGCTATCAGGTATTATTTCACCTGAAGGAAGAATAGGAAGTAAGAATAATTTAAATTTAAATGATTTATCAGATTCGTTAACAAAAGCGTTTTCTTTTAAAAATGTTAAAGCTGTAGCTCTTTTGATAAATTCTCCAGGAGGCTCTCCAGTTCAATCAAGTCTAATTTCTAATAGAATAAGAGAACTGTCACTAGAGAAAGATATGCCTGTTTATTGCTTCATTGAAGACGTGGCGGCATCTGGAGGATACTGGTTAAGTTGTGCGGCTGATAAAATATATGCTATTGAAAGTTCGATAGTTGGCAGTATAGGAGTTATTTCTGCAGGTTTTGGTGCAGTAGAAGCTATTAAAAAAATAGGTATTGAGAGAAGAGTGTATACAGAAGGTAAAAACAAAGGAATGCTTGATCCTTTTTTACCAGAAAGACAAGAAGATATAGACCAAATTAAAAGTATACAAAAAGACCTACATTCTCAATTTATTGATTGGATCAAAATGAGACGTGGAAAAAGAATAAAAGTATCTGATGAAATAGTATTTAATGCTGGTATTTGGAGTGGCAGGAAAGCTAAGGAATTAGGCTTAGTTGATGATATAGGAGACTATTATACAGTTATGAAAAAGAAATTTGGCAAAGATGTCAAATTCAAAGATTTTTCAAAAAAACAATCCTGGTTTAAGCAAAAGTTTTTTTCAAATAGTAGAGGCGATGATATGGTAGAGAGTGTAATGAAATGCATAGACGAAAAGATAATTTGGTCTAAATATGGGTTGTAGATTTTTAAAAAATTAATTAATTGATTGCTTTCTAAAAATGTTTGGGTTCAGTTTTCCTAAAATAATACTTCTTGTTTTCATCATATTTGTAGTATGGCAAGTTTTTAGAATATTTGAAAAAAAAAATAAACTAAAAAATAACCTAAGTAGCAGTGATGAAAGAGAAAATGATAGCTACGAGTCACTTGTAGAGTGTAAAAACTGTGGAAACTTTTATAGTCTACATGAAAGAAAAATTTGCCCTGTATGCGGAGAAAAAAACTAAGTAAATGAATAAAAAAAATAAAAATAAACTTAGTTTTGAGAATATAATCTCTAAGCTGCAGGAATTCTGGCAGAGCAAAGGTTGTATACTAATGCAACCTATAGATATGGAAGTAGGTGCTGGAACATTTCATCCGGCAACTTTATTGAGAAGTTTAGGTAGAAAAGATTGGAAATGTGCCTATGTGCAAAGTTGTCGTAGGCCTACTGATGGACGTTATGGAGAAAATCCTAATAGAATGCAACAATATTATCAGTTTCAGGTTTTACTTAAACCATCACCGGAAAATATGAAACAGCTTTATATAGAAAGTTTGCTTTATTTGGGAATAGAAGGAAACAAAAATGATATTAGATTTGTAGAAGACGATTGGGAAAGTCCTACTTTAGGAGCTTGGGGCTTAGGATGGGAAGTTTGGTGTAATGGAATGGAAATTACTCAATTTACATACTTTCAACAAGTTGGTGGTATAGACTGTAATCCAATTAGCGGCGAAATAACATATGGATTGGAGAGACTGGCAATGTTTATTCAAAAAAAAGAGTCAATATTTGAATTAGATTGGAGTGATAAAGGAGTCACATACAAAGATGTGTGTTTAAAAAATGAAATTGAACAATCTTTTTATAATTTTGCTTTTGCAAATGTTGATTTTCTTAAAAAACAATTTTCTTTTGCAGAGTCGGAAGCAAAGAATTTAATAACAGAAAAATTAGTCTATCCATCATATGAAAAATGTATAAAGGCTAGTCATTTTTTTAACCTATTAGATGCTAGGGGAATTTTAAGTGTATCAGAAAGGGCAGAGTATATAAAAAGAGTAAGAGATATTGCTAAATTATGTTGTGAACAATATAGTCTCTCTCTGAGGGAAAAAAATGTCTGACTTCCTGTTAGAGTTCTATAGTGAAGAGATGCCAGCATCTTTTTTAGAAGATTCTGCTAATAATATTAAAAAATTGCTGAAAAACGCATTCTTGAAAGAAAATATCTATACACAGAAGGAATATTGCTTTTTTACTCCCAAAAGAATTACTTTAATTTTTTACGACGTGAGATTAGAGTCGAAAAATACTAAAGATTTAATTAAAGGACCTAGTTATGGTTCACCTGATAAAGCAATAATAGGATTTGCCAGGTCGTATGATACGGTTAAGGAAAAATTAATAGTTAGAGAAACTGATAGAGGAAAATATTATTTTTTTAAAAATAATATTAAACCAAATATATTAAATTTGTTAACCTCAATTTTGGAAGCAGAATTAAAAAGAGTCACATGGAAAAAGTCAATGAAGTGGGCAAATCACAACTTAAGGTGGGCAAGGCCACTTAAAAATATTTTATGTCTTTTTAACAACAAAAAAGTAGCTTTTAGATTAGAGCATCTAAATTCTACTGACTCTACTGTAAAAGAAGGTTTGTTAGTTGAAAAGAAGTATAAAGTAAAATCAGTTCAACATTATTTAGACTTAATGAAAGAATTCAATGTGATGATTAATCAAAGGGAAAGAGAAAAAAGAATAATAAGTGAAGGAAGAATTCTTGTTGAAAAAAAAGAATTAGCTATGCACAAAGATGAAAAACTACTAAGAGAAGTATGTAATCTTGTAGAAAAACCATATTTATTTTTGGCAAAATTTAGAGAAGATTATCTGAGTCTTCCAGAAGAAATTTTAATAACTACAATGAAAAAAAATCAAAAATATTTTCCCCTTTATAATTCAAAAAATAGACTATCAAATCACTTTTTATTAGTTAGTAATATTAAACCATCTGATAAAGGCCAAAACATCATAGAAGGGAATCAGAGAGTTGTAAATGCAAGGCTAGAAGATGCTGCATTTTTTTGGAATAGAGATACAAAACATAACTTTGACGATTATTTTAAAAAATTAAACAAAGTTATTTTTCATAACGAATTAGGAACCATGCAAGATAAAGTTTTTAGGTTGAAAAAACTAGCAGAGTTCTTGTTAAATATTTTGAGGATCAGTAAAAAAGATAAAACTGATTTAATGCATGCTATTGATTTACTTAAAAATGATTTAGTTACTGAAGTGGTAAAAGAGTTTCCTGAGTTGCAAGGAGTAATGGGTTCTTATTATGCAAAAAAAGCCAATTATAACTCTAATGTATCGCATGCAATTTATGATCAATATAAACCTTTAGGACCAAGTGATAAATTACCCTATACAAAGTTAGGTAAATTAGTTTCATTAATTGATAAAATTGATAATTTAGTAGGTTTTTTTATTATAGGAAGACAGCCAACAAGCTCAAAAGACCCACTTGCTTTGAGAAGAACTGCCTTAGGAATTATTAGAATTATAGTGGAGGGAAAAATAGACTTAAACTTATCTGATATTATTTTAAAATCAATAAATAGTTATAAGGATACAGGTTTTTCTGCAAAATTAAGTAATTTAAAAAATTATGATAACATCAAAAATACACTTCTACATTTTATTATAGAGAGGTATGAAAATCTTGTAAAAGATAATAAGGTATACAATGATAATTATTTTAGAAGTATAAAAGTTGATTTACTCAAAATAAATTTTTTGAAAATTAATGATAACTTAAATTTTTTAAATAATTTTCTTAATTCAAAAAAGGGTTTAAAACTTTTAAAAGCTATAAAAAGAGTAGTAAATATAATAGATTCTGAAAAATTAAATTATAAAAAAAATAAAATTAGCAATCCCAACATTATGCTTTTTAATAAAAGAGAAGAACATGAGTTATATGACTTAGTAAATAAACATGCAGATGGCGAGATACTTGACTCTGAAACATTGATGAAAAATCTAATGTATCTAATAAAACCAATAGAAAACTTCTTTGACAATGTACAGATAAATCATCAAAATACTCAATTAAAAAAAAACAGATTAGAACTTTTATTTTATGTTAATAATAAAATTAATCAAAATATTAATTTTATTAATCTGATTAAAAGGAATTAGATAATGGGCAAATGGGTATATAATTTTGGATTTGGAAAGGCAGAGGGCAATGCTGAGATGAGAAATTTGCTTGGAGGCAAGGGAGCTAACTTAGCTGAAATGAACAAATTAGGTTTAGCTGTTCCTCCAGGATTTACAATATCTACAGAAGTTTGTCACTACTATTATAATAATGAAAAACAATATCCTAAAGAGCTTATAGAACAAGTAAATAGTTCCATAAAAGAAATGGAAGATAATTTAAATTTTAATTTTGGAGGTAATGAGTATCCTTTATTAGTATCTGTTAGGTCGGGAAGTAGGGCTTCAATGCCAGGTATGATGGATACTGTTTTAAATTTAGGGTTAAATGATGTTACTGTGAATGCTTTAGCCATTGCAAGCAAAGATGAAAGGTTTGCTTATGATAGCTACAGAAGATTTATTCAAATGTATTCTGACATAGTTTTGGGAGTTGCTCATGAAGATTTTGAAGAATTATTAGAAGCAGAGAAATTGTCTAATGGAATGATCTTAGATACTGAGCTAGGAACAGAAAATATGAAATCCTTAGTAAAAAAGTATAAAGATTTAGTGAAAACTGTTACTAAGGAAGACTTTCCGCAAGAACCAAAATCCCAACTCTGGGGTGCAATTTCAGCAGTCTTTGAGAGTTGGAGAAATCAAAGAGCTATTACTTATAGAAAATTAAATGATATACCAGAAGAGTGGGGTACTGCTGTAAATGTTCAGGCTATGGTTTTTGGTAATATGGGAAACGATTGTTGTACAGGAGTTGCATTTACTAGAAATCCATCGACTGGAGAAGCAGAGGTATATGGAGAATATTTAATAAATGCTCAAGGGGAAGATGTGGTTGCCGGTATAAGAACTCCAGAACCTTTAAGTAAAAAATCAGTAAACAAAGAAATTTCTAATAGTGATAATTCTATGGAGTCAATAATGCCAAGTCTATACGAAGAATTAATTGGTGTTTTTAAAAAACTTGAATCTCATTATTTAGATATGCAAGATGTAGAGTTTACAATTCAAAAAAATAAATTATGGATACTTCAAACAAGAAATGGAAAAAGAACTACAAGTGCTGCTATTAAAATTGCAGTAGATTTAGTGAAAGAGAGAGTTATATCAAAAAAAGAGGCTTTAAAAAGAATTAACCCAGAAACCTTAGAGCAACTCTTGCATCCTACTCTAGATCCAAATGCTGAAAAAGTAGTTTTAACAAAAGGATTACCAGCATCACCAGGAGCAGCTTCAGGTAAAATAGTGTTTAGTGCAGATGAAGCAGAAAATCTTGCAAAAGCAGAAGAAAATGTAATTTTAGTCAGGACTGAAACAAGTCCAGAAGATATTCATGGTATGCATGCAGCTAAAGGTATTCTTACTGGTAGAGGAGGTATGACTAGCCATGCAGCAGTAGTTGCTAGAGGAATGGGGAGGCCATGTGTATCAGGAGCATCAGAAATTTTTATAGATGAAACTAATAAAACTTTAAAAGTAAAAGATAAGGTAATTAATTCTCATGAAATTATTACAATAAATGGTTCCACGGGAGAAGTTATTTTAGGAAAAATATCCACAGTTGAACCAGAGTTATCCAATAATTTTAATATAATAATGGAATGGGCCAATGAAGTTAAGTATCTGTCTGTAAGAACTAATGCTGAAACTCCTGAGGATGTAAAAATAGCAAAAAGATTTGGTGCCGAGGGCATTGGGTTATGTAGAACGGAACATATGTTTTTTGATAGTCAAAGAATAAAATTTATGAGAGAGATGATATTAGCTAATACGGAAGATGAGAGAAAAAAAGCACTTGAAAAATTAGAGCCTTATCAAAAAAAAGATTTTAAAGATATTTTTAAAATTATGAAAGAGTTACCTGTTACAATCAGATTGCTTGATCCGCCACTACATGAATTTCTTCCAAAATTAGAGGATAATAATACTGAATTACTTAAAGCTGCTTCTATGACGGAAACAGAACTAAAAAATAGATTAGAACAATTACAAGAGCTCAACCCGATGTTAGGTCATAGAGGATCAAGGTTAGGAATCACATTTCCTGAAATATATGAGATGCAAGCTAAAGCTATTTTGGAAGCTGGCTTAGAGCTTTTTAAGGAATCTGGTGTTAAAGTAAATATTGAAATAATGATACCATTAATATTTTCTTCAAAAGAATTGGAATTGATTAAAGAAAACATATTAAAAGTATCTCAAAAAATTTTAGAAAAAGAAGACCTCCTTCCTGAGTTTATAATAGGAACTATGATAGAGTTACCAAGGGCTGCTTTAGTGGCAGATGAGATAGCTAAAGAAGCTGATTTTTTTAGTTTTGGAACTAATGATCTTACACAAACCACTTTTGGTATTAGTAGAGATGATGCAGGAAGGTTTCTTGAAACTTATATAGAAAAAAATATTTTAGATAATGACCCTTTTGTATCTATTGATCAATCTGGAGTAGGCGCTTTAATAGAGTTAGCAAAAGTAAAATCTAGAGAAATAAATAAAAAGATTAAATTAGGCATTTGTGGAGAGCATGGTGGAGATCCTAATTCTGTGAGATTTTGTAATAAAATAGGTTTAGATTATGTTTCATGTTCGCCATATAGAATACCAATAGCAAAGTTAGCAGCAGCACAAGCTGTCATAGATGATGTTTCTAAATAACTTTAAATTTAAAATTAATTTTATCTAAAGCAAGTATCTTATCTTTTTTAGCACTATCAACTTTTAACAAAGCCAATCCATATTTTTCTTCATGAGATTTCATAACTCCTATTTTTTGTTTTTCAGAAAATAATTCTGTATTAATTTCGGGAAAAATACCATCAACTAACATTATGGTTTTTAATAAATATTTGATTTTTCCTCTGTAGTTTTGTCTTGAGGTATTTTCTTGTCCTATATAGCAGCCTTTATTAAAAGATATAGCATTTAATTTATCAAAGTTAAAATTTAGTATAAAGCTTTTTTCTTTTTCAAGATCAATTGAAGAGTCAGGTATAGAGTTTTTTATTCTTTCCAAATTTAATAATTTACTAGAACTATCTAGATTTATATTATAGGGAAGGCTTTTAATATTTTTTTTATTTACCCATATTCTTACTAAATACCTTGCTTTCCTTGGATCAGAGAAAATGAAAAAATTATTATCTTTAATTATTTTATACTTACTTAAATCTGTCATAATACTAGATGGCAAGTCATTATATAAAATGCAAAATGTATTGATATCTTTAGCAATACTAATACTTAGGGTTTGTCTAAGGTCATATTTAGAAATTAACTTTATTATTTCATCAACACTTTGACTATTTACCTCTATTAAAAAAAAATCTTTATCCTTTAAAATAATAAAGTCTTCTAAATATTTTCCTTGTGGTGTAAGCATCGCACTATATAAAGCTTGATTATTCTGTAACAATTGAATATCGTTAGTAACAAGATTTTGGAAAAAACTTTCTAGGTTTTTCCCTTTAATCTTAATTATTTTAGTTTTAAAATTCATAATTAGTTATTTAGTGCGAATTATATTTATAGACAATAGTATAAACTTTACTGCAAGTTCTTTAAATTTAAAAGCACTAGATTCATTGCAAAAAATATTAATTAATTTTTCTTTAGAACTGGCAAGAAACAATCATGAAATAATATTTTATAATAAAATAGAAAAAGATAAAAAAGAAGAAGGGGTATCTTGGAAACAGATTAAAAACTTAAAATCTGATTCTTCAGATATTTTGATTGCAGTACAAGATATTGATCTTCTTGAATATAAAATAAAGTCTAAAATAAAATTTTTATTATTACATTATAAAATTGATAATCAAATAAATAAAGATACGTTGATTAAAATTTTTAAACAAAAAATTTGTTTGTTATATACCAATAATTATGTTGTGAATGCTCTCCCGAAGAATTATCAATATGTTCCTAAAGTACACTTAAAAATAGGAGTAGATAAAAGTTTCATAGAATCTAGAAATGTAGGCCTAAATAACTCTAATGTATTTGTCACAACTCACCCACTAAAAGGTATAGATTGGTTGGTAGAATTGTGGCTGGAGTTAATTCATCATAAATTACCATGGGTAGAACTGCATATTTATTCAAAACTTTTGGGAAGTAATATAAGTACAAATAATTTAAAGATAAGAAATATTAAGCTTACTCTTGAATTAAATAAAGGAACAGGTATTTGTGTTAAAGAACCATTACCTCAAGAAAAGTTTATTTCTCAATTAACACAATATAAATTACATTTATGTCCTAGTTTAGATAACGATATACAATACCTAAGTATTTTGGAAAGTCAGGCGTTTGGTGTTCCAGTTATAGCTAGAGAGACAGCTACTATTTATGATTGTATTTATCATAATGAAACAGGTTATATTGTAAAAGATAAAAAAACCTTTGCTAAAAGAATTATTCAAGTATTAAGCGATAATAAACTTTTTTTAACTTTGCGGAATAACTCTAAATTAAATAATTATATTATACCATGGGAGGATGTAGTGAAAAATTTCGAAAGGAAAGTTAGTGAAAGTACTTTTTATAGGTAATACCAGATTAGGAGATGCTATTTTATCAACACCTATCTTAAATTATTACAATAAAAAAAATTGTAATATTACGATAATTTGTAGCTCTTTATCAAAAAATATTTATTCTAGTTTCTCTTCTGTAAAAAGAGTAATAACACTTAATAAAAAAAAAAGAGGATTACACTGGTTAGAAGCATATAATTTGTTAGAACCTGTAAAATGGGACTTAGTTATAGATTTGAGAAACTCCTTATTAAGTAGAATTATAAGAAAGAAATCCATAATCAGGTATAATGATAGAGGCAATGAAATTCATAAGGTTGAAAGCTATTGTAATTTAGTTAATTTGAAAAAGGGTCGCTCACCTTTCATTCCATCAAATAAATCTAATAGAAAAATAGTAATAAATTTAATAAATAAAATTAAAATAGAATCTCCAATTTTAGTTATTGCTCCAATAACAAATTGGAAAAGAAAAAATTGGCCATTACAAAATTATAAAATATTAATAAAGAAGTTAATGAGAAAAGAAAACAAATATTTTTCTTCAGTTATTTTATTAGGTAGTCGAGATGAAAGCATTCATTGTGAGGAATTAAAAAAATCTCTTAATAATTTAGCTGTATTTAATTTAGCAGGTAAACTTCAAGTTTTAGAAATTTATGAGTTATTTAAATTATGTAGCTTTTTTATCGGAAATGACTCAGGCCTAACACATCTAGCAGCAGCTTCTAATGTAAAAAACCTTGCTCTTTTTGGCCCTAGTAAAAGTACAATTTATAGGCCTTGGGGAAAAAATAGTCATTTTATAAGAACTCCTGAAACTTACAGTCAATTAGTTGAAGTAAAAGGGTATGACAGATTTGATGATAGTTCGTTAATGAAAAGCTTAAAAGTTCAAGATGTATTTAATGCCTGTTTGCAAATAATCTCTTAAAAACTAATTATTGCTTTGTATGTTTATTCTCATTACTTTTTTTCTTTCTGGCTTAAATTTTAATAAATCTATATTAAGTAATCCGTTTTCGAAAAAAGCATTATCTACTTTAACATTCTTTGCAAGTTGAAATTTTTTTTGAAAAGCTCTATTTGCTATTCCTTTATACAAATATTCATTTTTATCAAAGTTAGGAGTAAGAATACTTCTTATAACTAAAATATTCTCCTCAAGAAGAATTTCGACATTATTTTTTGAAAACCCTGCAAGTGCTAAAGTAATTCTATAATTATTTTCATCTAATTTTAATATATTATAATGAGGATAACTAGAGTTTGTACTTTTAGACAATGAAGACTTTAGCAATCTATTAAAGTTTTCAAGGTCTATAGTTGCATGAAAAAGATAACTTAAATCAAGAGGCATAAAAAACCTTGTACTTTTTAATTGTAAATATTTTTAGCTGACGGAAATTTACCATTTAAAACTTCATTTTTATATTTTTTTATAGCTTCATCTATATCACTGTATAAATTAGCATATTTTTTTACAAATTTTGGTGTAAATGTGTTAGATAATCCTAGCATATCCGCAGTTACTAGAATTTGTCCATCACAATATTTTCCTGCACCTATACCTATTGTAGGTGCAGATACACTGCTCGTAATTTTTTTACCTAAACTTTCTTTGACGGCTTCTACAACTATTGAAAAAACTCCTGCAGAAGAAATACTTTTAGCATCTGTAATAATTTTTTTTACCTCTAAAGATGAGTGTCCTTGGGAAATAAACTTTCCTTTAATATTAATTCTTTGAGGCATAAGACCAATATGCCCCATTACAGGAATACCTCTTTCTACTAAATAGTTTATCGTATCTGCTAATTCTATTCCTCCTTCAAGTTTCACGGCACTTGCTCCTGTTTTAGATAAAATTTCTGTTGACACTTTAAAAGCTCTTTTTTTTGAATTTTCATAAGTGC
>MDTC01125130.1_pt1 | contig 10680 bp, 15 predicted proteins | sample 811181 | NCBI WGS metagenome assembly MDTC01 (sample SAMN05326644, study PRJNA326480) | marine metagenome | isolation source: seawater | place: Pacific Ocean: North | collected 2011 | reverse complement strand
TTCCACCCCTTTTTTCGCAACCAATCAGTCAGCTCAGCAATAGGCTCGTCGTAACTTACATCCCAACCATCTCTAGAAGAATCCAGATCAGTACTGTTCCTAGCATCGTTATCGGAATTATCTCTTGCCAAACCAAACCCATCCTCCTTGATCCCAGTATGGAATACAAAATTAAATATGGAGGAGAGTAGAAAAGTGTGTGGCAATGGGCGGGTTCGAGAGAGACACCCTAGGGTGTTCTATTGAGAAACGACCAAATTGACATCTATGAGATTCTCAATCTTTATCCACTTAGCATTATCATCATTAGGCCACAAAACGTAAGCGCCTGGAACCGGACCACGAGACTGAATCTCTACTATTAAGCCAACTTTTTCTGAATCCAAAGAAACGAAGAGAGAGTTGTTCCTGAATACTACTAAGTCACCTTCTCTCATTTCTCTCCCTTTGGATTTTCTGCTTCAATAAAAACTGGCTCCTTAGCTTTAGATAATCTTGATTCTCTTTAATCTCTAAGTACCTTTCTAAAAAACAACTTTGGCACTCTTTGTCTATAGGTTTTCTCTCTGAGCCAGCCCTTAGAAACTTTTTAGCTAAATCCGCGCCGACGAAATCATCCTCTTTTAGATAAGATAAGAACATGCCTTTGATTTTATCTGCGCTTGAGTCTGATGCATTTTTATTAGAAAATTTCCACGCCTTTAATAAATCCGTCTTGTATGGTTCACAAACGTACATTCCGCCAAAATCTTCGGTCACTTCGTAAAACAAAGGTTTAACCTTATAATTAATATCATGTTTCCATTTGCTAGCGTTTTCTACGATACTTATAAATTCTTCACTTTTCATCAAGATTTTCCTTTCGTGTTATGAAAGTTTTTCCGGGAGAACTAGTCCAAATAGATATTAACAAAGAATTTAGTCCAGAAAAACTAAAAGTGCTACCTACGGATTTTGGAAAACCTAGATTATACGAAAAAATATCAACTGAAAGTTTTCCTGGTTGGGATGATTTCAAGGGATATAGTAGACTCTTTGACAATGAAGCTCTCCTTGTTATATCAAAAAAAGGCCGACCCTGTAGTTTTAGCAAGAAAGAAAATTGGGACTTATACGATGTATACGTTGTAATGTATTCAAACAAAACTTATGAATGTTTCTCTTACTGCATGAAAAAAATTAGCGACGAACAACCTTAAAAAGGTTGCGAGTTAGAATGCTAGCCGTCTTACCTTGTAACAAAACTAAGCAACGACTCTCTAGGGTTTTTTTATCATCTACGGATAAAACGACTCCAGCTCTTCCTTCCCTATTTTTTACAATGTCTCCTGGTTTTATTTCCATTTAAAATTTACCAATTTTCTATATCTTAAGTACATAAATTTGATAAAACTTTCCGCATGTCTTCGAATAGCTTACTACAATTTTTCTCATAGTCTTTAATGCTAGACCAACCTAGTTCTGGTTTTATCAAAGTTAAATCAACTGTTACGATTTTTGGAACGTTTAATCCTGTGTAAGAGTGCTCAAAAGTTTCTACATTCTCTAAAGTTCCATCATAAATCATGTCCAGAATATCTCTTGTGTCCTGCAAAGATATCCTTTCTCCCGTACCGTAAGGCCCATTCATCCATCCTGTGTTTAGCATCCAGCAGTTTATGTTGGATCTTTCTAAACTCTCTTTCAACATGTCCGCGTATTCATGGGGTTTTCTTGTCATAAACGGTAAACCGAAGCAAGGAGAGAAAGTTGCGACCGGTTCTGTTATCCCCTTCTCTGTTCCGGCTATCTTCGAGGTATATCCAATAATGAAAAACTTCCAAGCTTCTTCCGGCGTTAAACGAGCTATAGCCGGCAAAACCGAGAATGCGTCGCAAGTTAGCAATATTATGTTTCTAGGCTGAAGGTTTGTTTTCTTTTCCGGCACCGCGTTTGGAATATATGACAACGGGTAAGAAGCTCGAGTGTTTTCTGTCTTTGATCCGTCGAAAAAATTGGGCCGGCCTTCGGCATCAAGAGTAACATTTTCGAGAATCGAGCTCTCCCCGTGAGAAGCGGACCATATTTCGGGCTCGTTTTCTTCACTTAAATTAATAACTTTAGCGTAACAACCATTTTCAAAATTAAAAATTCCCTGAGACGACCAGCCGTGTTCATCATCTCCTATCAACATCCTATTGGAATCTGCCGATAGGGTAGTTTTTCCAGTTCCAGAAAGACCAAAGAATATAGCGGGATTCTCTAGATTAGAGTCTAAATTGACAGAACAATGCATCGGGAATATTTTTTTATCTGGGAGAATGTGATTCAAAACAGTGAATACGCTCTTCTTCATCTCTCCAGCGTAGTTTGTTCCGGATATGATGATAATACCGTCCTCAAAAGAAATCAAGACGAAAGGCTCTTTTGTGAATGAAGGAACAAAATATAACTGAAAATCAAAGTTGCCTGAATCTTCTATCTCTTGAAACATATTCATAGAAGCGATTGAGTGCCAAGCTAGTTCGCAATTTACTTTTATGCTTACACCAGAGAAATCCTGATGGCCTGCATAAACCGAAGTTTCATAAAGATCAGATTTATAAATTTCACTCTCGTAGAAATCTTTTATAACCTGATGATACACGTCTTTATGCATGCCTTGAACATAGGCCCAATCTATATCTTCTCTAACACTTTCTTCTTTGACAATAAATTTTGCGCCTGGTGATCTTCCAGTATGTTCGCCAGTCTCTACAATCAATGGTCCATTGATAATTTCTGTAGCTTTTTCTTCCCTTAAGGATATTTCCCTTAATTCAATTCTAGATTTTTTCACTAAAACCTCCTAACAATATAAAGATTTTATTTCTAGAATTATAGATTTACAAAATTAGTAGTTAAGTGGAAACAGTAAAAATCTCGATATCGCATGCTGCGGTTGAAGATAGCCCCTTTATAGAAGCAATGTCTTCTAAGGTAACTACCCCTCCTGTTGTCACGTCTCCCTGCTTATGAGTTAACATATGAGACTTTTTCGGACCTAAGACAACTTCATACGTATGATTGCTAGTGAGGGCGAACGTTAATTGAATGTTGTTGGTATCATCCAAGTTAGTCAAGCGGACGTATTGCAACCTCGCTTTATCAACAGCCCCTCCAGCATCAGCGGTAGATAGTGTCAAAAGAGTAGTAGCGGAAGTTGCGACAGACATAATCCTGTGACTATAATCTGTAACGTTTGGAATAGAAAGAGACGTACATACTTGCTGTTGTTGGCCGTTAATAGTAATCGATTCAACAATCTTACTAGTAAATGTCGTCTTAGAAACTGTTGTTGCCATGTAAAAATCCTCCTGAGCAGTTATAACTATTCTATAAGGAGAGTAAGATGATAAAGTTAACAAAAAATGCTAGCAATAAAGTAAAACAGATCATGGAAGGCAAAGACAGCAAACCTCTTGGCTTACAAGCTGGGGTCAAGGGCGGCGGATGCTCTGGATTCAGTTACTATCTAGACTTCGTATACGAAAAGAAAGAAAAAGACAGAGAAATAGAAAGTGAAGGAGTTACTATCTACGTAGACCCTAAAAGCTTTCTTTATTTGATGGGAACTGAAATTGACTATGTTGATAGTCTTAATGGAGCAGGATTTAAATTTATCAACCCAAACGCAAAAAGAACTTGTGGATGCGGAGAGAGTTTTAGCGTTTAGTCTTTTTCTCAGTTATTATCAAAGCTCCGTAGTTATAACTGCTTTCGTAATTATACCCATATTCATACTCGCACAATACTTTAACTGCTATATCCCTCATCTGTTTAGATCTGCCAGTTACTATTCTCACTGGCAGGTCTGCGTAGTTTAGAAATTTTCTTACTTCATCGTCGGCTGAAGCGTGTCTTATCATGTGCAGATCCAAGGTTTCCACCTTATTTGCAGATCATGTTGTTAAAGTCGTATCTGCCGTTATCTAAAACAGCGCTCATATAGCTAGCATAAATAAAATCATTTCCTAAAGAGTTAAAAGCGCCCTGTTCTTCTCTTGGTAGACAAGCCTCATCGATAATAGACATAAGATCATTATACATGCTCACTGCGTTAGAAGTCAAGTTAAAAAGAGTCCCGTTTCCTGCTATCGTTACATCTTCCCAGTGGTTAGGCCTGTTGCCAAACCCGCCGCCAGAAGAAAATGCGTAAACTTTCAGCCGTATTCCGGCGCGTACAGCGGCTTCAACAACTGCGTTATTAATTGGTCTTCCTAGAATAGACCTGTCAACGTGCCTTAGGAAAGATTGCTCGACCTCGTCACTGAATACTATGACTATTCTTTCTGCGTTAGGCCTCCAAGTTATCGAGAAGTTCTCTTTAGCCGGTCGTGAACCAGTGTTACCTACCCATTGAGTCTCTGGAATATTAACGTTAGCAGCGCCAGAAATATTCTGAACCGCCAGGTATACAGCATCTAGAAGCATTTCGCTACCTGTGTCCATACCTTCATTTCCGAGCGCCGCAAAAGATGCAAGGAATTGGTCAAACGGAGCTATATCTGATACTTTCAATAAAAGCTCATCTCCGTCTGCTTCAAACTCTTTAGGACCTATTATAAGACCCCACTGTAGCGGTTCCTCTGCAGCAAAATGAGTAGCGAATCTATTAAGTGCGATCTTTACCGCTGCAATCTCGTCATCCATTGATCCAGACCAGTCAACTACGAAAAGAATATCTGTTTCTCTAATCTCTTCCCCATAATCCACTATGCCGTCACAATCATCGTCTGCGCCATTGCAGATCTCTTCTTGTGGCGTGATCTCACCTAGACATAAGCCGGGTTCGAATTCGTTGTTGCGTGGCCGATGGTTTCCCCACTTACCTTGGTGGCAATATACTTCACCAGGAATGCAAACTCCTACGAATAAAGTTTCAGGTTCTCCAGTGTAGCATGCTTGAACTAGACCTTCGTCTATAACTTGATCACAATCTTCATCGAAGTTATTACACTCCTCTTGCTGTAAAGCAATTCCTCTGCGTGGATCACAAGCAGGAGGCTCAGGCATTGGTATATAAGAACATATGGCAGCGCAGTCTGTCATGCGCATTTCTGTACATTCAGGATCTACACATTCGCAAGTTTTAAATCCTTGACCACATAGCAGAGGTGGTTCAGTGCATGGCATTAGATTACCGACATCATCAACCGTGCATAAACAATCTAGTTGTTCATCTATCTGACCATCACAATCATTGTCTGCACCGTCACACTCTTCGTCAGCCGGCTGTGTTGCTGTACATGATATCCAATTACCACCTTCGCATGTCTCCAGTCCGCGCTCGCATGCAGTTTCGCACTCTCTAACTAAATCTTCATCGATGGTGCCGTCGCAGTCATTATCATCTCCATCGCAAATATCTGCAGGAATTGGGCCACACAGATCACACACGTTTCTCTGACCTTCGTCTACACTGCCATCACAATCGTCATCTTCAAAGTTACAGCGCTCTTCTCCGGGCTGGTCTGCGTTACACTGTACTACTTCGCCTTCTACGCACAAACCTACTCCAGGGCCGCAATCAGTTTGACAATCAAAAAATCCTTCATCTATAAGATTATCACAATCGTTGTCTTCCGTGTCGCAAGTCTCTTGGTCGCATGGGCGGCAAGGCAAGTGACGTAAGCTTCCTTTGTCACATATAATTTGCTGTTGACCTAAGGTGCCATCCTCAAGTTGACACTCAAACCATCTAATAAATTCTCCGCTTGTTCCTGGAGGACATTCCCACTGAGTATTACATTCACTTTGGGATATAATTTCTGGAGGTGGGCAATTTATATCAACGCCAAACTCGCAAGGTACTTTATTTTCGTCACATATCTCTAATATAACCTGCATTACATCTATCGTTTGCTGAGGGTTAGGCGGACAATACCACCTTTGCCGACTGCAGCAATCAGGATAACAGGAGCAGTATGCCTGGGTTTCTGCTACGGGAGTTTGAGCGCAAATTTCTTCCCTAGTCAGCTCAGGCTCTGGGGGTGGGGGTGGGGGGTCTGCTTGTATGATGGGAATGTCCGTAACTGAAGCAGCGTCGGTAGAATTTAGAGACAAACTAGGTCCATCTTCTCCACCATTTTCTTGAATTTTTGTCGTGCTTTTATCGCTGCAACCTACAACTAACAAGAGCCATAAAAGAAAAAATCTCATATATCGCCTTTGTGTTTTCGATAAGCTTCAATTGAGTGAGGGAAAAACTTCTCTGCTATCTCTAAACAAGATCTAGCAACTCTTTGAATTTCCCATTGAGCTCCTTCGTGAACCCTTAAGGATACAAATTTTAACAAATTATGCAAATCAGCTGTGCCGTAGTATTGAGTGTATAAGTTTTGTGGAAGAATTCCTCTAGCTTGCTCTCGACAAACCCCGTTATCTACTAACTTTTCATAGAGAGCTAAACTTTTTTGATGGTGATAGCGTACAGCTTGAGAGGCTAGGTAAGGAGGAACAGGAATCAATCGGCTGGAGTGGTCACTCAAGTTCGGGTCAATTAATTCGTCGCTGCTGGCCTGACGATTTGATTTATGCTGAGTTCTGAATTTTTCAGGTTCATAAAATTGTAGATCAACCGAAGTATATCTTCTGCTAATTTCGTTGTATGACCATGTTCTGTGCCTGTGATGCTGACTTCTTATGAAAAGAGGAACTACGAAGCGGAACGTGATGTTGCAATGCTCGAAAGGGCTAGTATGCCCGTGAGACATAAGATAATTAATGAGCTTAATATCTTTATCATCTAACTCGTCTTTTTCGGATCCAAACGAAACGCGAGCTGCGTTTACTACTGTTAGATCATCTCCGCTGTGTTTTACATATTCTACAGAACCAATTTTGTCATCGAAAGTAAATATCTTCATATAATAAGACCTTTAAACTATAATAATAGAATAGATCTTATATGATAATTCGTTTTTTACAATTGATTAATTAAATTAGAAAACGCGGTGATTGCGTTAAAAAAAGCAGTGAACGCTAAAGTTGCGTAAATAACCTCGAAAAGAAAGCAAACGAAAAAAGAAGCTGCGCTAGCCCAGAGAGCCCACCAAAAATCTTTCTCAATAATACCGTAAATAAAAACAAAAACCGCTACAAAAGCCGCCATAGCAACCACCTCCTTACATTAATATTATACCACATGTAGGGAACTATTGCATGAATTTATTCTTCTATTCTAAGATCTGATGTAAAAAAATTAGACACAGAGTCATCGTCATGTTTAACTACAGCTACTAATCTTTCTTGGCTGGTGCCGCCAATCATCCACTGCTTGCTTTTAGTTTTAGTAATTTCAACAATCACCCCTGGGCGATTCATTTGGCGAAAGTGGTAAACTCTCATTCCTTTTCTAAAATTCATCTCTGATCTTCTTTCAAATATCTTATCCAGTTGTACCTAGGCCTTGAAGGCAGGTATTCTAAGTTTTTATCATTTCCAAAAGCTTCTCTTTCGAAGGGGTTTTCTCTATACGCTTTTTTACCATCTCTGTATTTTACCATACCCCAACCCCAGAAAGCAACATACATCAACCATTGAAACACGAATAATAACTCTATCTGCTGTTGATAGTGAATTGTTTCGTGTCTCTTTACCCTCTCGCTAAGTTTTCCTCTGCACCAAACAAAAGTACCAAAGCTTATCGCCCATATTGTTATAGGAGCAAGATAAGATAAAAACACCGGTATCCTAGAGTTCTCTACGAAAAATGGCTTTAAATCTTTCAACATCATTCTGTATCCTTCACCTTTAAGATAGCCTTGACTGAAGCTGATTTTCCGCCATGAGTCATTGTCAAGTCTCCGGAAATCTTTTTTGGGACTTTGTATATAACTTCTTTCCTCACGCTAGCTTCAACTTTTTGTCGTTGTAAGCTTTTTGGTTTCTTCTTTTCAACTCTCAAGTCAGACTCGATTTCCATCGTTTTAATATGGAGGTTTGCAAGGGCTTTATGAACTTCAGAAATCTTTCTATTAAAGGTAGTAATAGTTATAAAGAGTGTGCATGTACATCCAATCGCTAGCATTCCAAAAAATATTATCGCATATTCCATAATATAATTCTAATTTTATATTTACAAACGTTTAAGCGATATTAGACATGTACCTCTCTCCACGATCGCAGAGGATTGTTACTGTTTTTCCGTGAGTTAAGTGGTTTTTTTCATACCATTCAGCTGCTAAGACGTTTGCTGCGCCTGATATTCCTATAGGAATCCCAAGCTCCATAGAAAGAGTTTTCGATCTTTTGACAGCCTCTTGAGTCTTTATCTCCACCGTATGAGTTACTAGAGATTGATCTAGTAGGTAATCCGCTCCATCACCAACGCCTTGAATTCCATGCTTCTTCTCGGCAGGTTTCATGAAAACTAGCTGAGCTTTGATCCCTCTCCAGTTTAGATACTTTTGAACTCCCATTAGAGTCCCTCCGGTTCCTGCGCCTGAAACAAAAGCTCCCCAAGTATCATTTCTCTCTCTAAGTTGGTTATAAATCTCTTTAGCAGTCGTCTTAAAGTGACATTCGATATTTTGATAATTTTCAAACTGATTAGGGGACCAGCAACCTTGTTTCACCATTTCGTTTCTTAGAGATATAGCTCCCTTGAAATCATGAGCTTCAACTTCAATAATCTCTGCTCCAAAGAATCTCATCATCTGCTTTCTTTCTTCCGACATATTAGAAGGCATGATGATTTTAACCTTGTTACCAATATAAGCTCCCATGGCTGAAAGAGCTATACCAGTGTTTCCAGAAGTTGCTTCAACTAAAACAGTGCTGGGAAGTATCTCTCTAGAGTCGATAGCTTTGTTAACGATGTAAGATATAATCCTATCTTTGATAGAACCAGTAGGGTTGTAAGTTTCTAGCTTAGCCAGAATGCCGGAGCGCAACTCAACCATCGGCGTTTGACCGATCAATTCCCTCTGCATATTACATCTTTATCCGGTCGATGACCTGGACTGAGGAGAAGCTTAGCTCTCTGTATAACTTCTTCATCACGGCCTTCGTGATATCTCCAATTTGGTTTTGAGTTTCCTTACCTTTGAACATTGATTCTATCTCTTTTCTAATCGAGTCTTTGACAAATTTGTTGATTTTTCCAGGTTCTCCAATAAAAGAGGTACCCAAAGCTTTCTTTAACTCTTTGCTAAACTCTGCTTGGAAAACTTTTTGAGTCGCTTTTTTATTTGAAGCACCTTCAATCTCCTTTGCGATCATACGTTTGATATCGGATTTATCCGCGCCGGTGAGCTCTTCTACTATTATCTTCAAATTGGAAACTAGATCTTCTTTAAAAACCTCTTGTAAGAAAATTTTGGTAATGCTCTCATTTACTAAAATCTTAGCAATACTTTTTTCATCATCTTTGTCAGAAGAAAAGTTAGTTCCTCTGTGCACTTGAATAGGTTTTGCAGAGTCGGAATTTCTAAACTCAAACTCTAGAAATGTTTTGTTATTATCTCCAGCAGTAAACATAGCAAACGGTCGAGTTGATTGTCTGTTACCGTAGCTGGGATGCATTCCTATCTCTATATTGGAATTAAAAGCCTCTAAGTCTTCTTCGGAGCTAAAGCCTAACTGCTCTATTTTTATTCTACCAACTGAAGCTTCTACTTCGTCTTTCGCGTCGAAAAAAGTTATGTAGAAATATTTCTTCTCTTCTCCCTCTTCGCCAGAACTGGGATTTAAAAATTCTCTAGTAATTGCATTTTTCATTAGCTGTATAATATCAAAGCCCGGTGGTTGGGAAACGAAAACTCTAGCTCTGTGATCAGCCGGTGTATTTTTAGAATCTAGCCAGCTATTTACCGCTGAAGCATCGTGGGGTGGAATTAGCCAAGAATAAAATCCCACTTCGGACAACCAAGCTGTATCCTTAGCTTTTAGAGGAGGAACACCTGGTAACCCTTGGAACTCTGTCAAAAAATTATCTCGGGTTTGTTGCCAACGATGAGACGCGTTTACCTCAATAGCTGCTTTAACTTTTTCTTTTATTTCTTCTGCGTCGTCTTTTTTAAATTTTTCTTTCTGAATACCCGACAACCTCGACATGCTGCCACCTTCATCAAACTTAACATGAATGTTCGCAGTATCAGTCATGACATCATAAGCTGCTCCACCTGTACCACCAGCTGCCATTATTGAATTTCCGAAATTTATGTCATATTGCTTTGAAACCTTGGAAAGATGGCCTGAAAGTTTGTTTACCATGTTGGCGTAAGTTTTGGCAAAAACCAACTTTTGTTCTTCTTGAGCTCCCGTCCAGTTTGGTTTTGTGATACTCCCATCAATGCAGTTTTTAAAATACTTATTCCCGCTTATAAATCCCTTCAAGTCTCCAGCAACGCTAGGAAGAGGTGGAGTTGGAGTACTTGGATCAATCGCGTGCGCAACTGCGTATTCAGCCAAGTCTGTTATTCCGGTAGTAAACAATTTGTTAGACAGAGACTTAGAGTTTATAACAACAAAAAAAGCGTCAGGTAATTTGCCACCAGAAAACTTTCCCAGAAGAGAGCTCTTTGCTGGAGTCATCGAGCTTGGTTTTTGATTTTTTGATGGCTTTCCGAACAGCAGAGCGTTAGATTCTGCAACATCTGCTCCGGAGCGAATCATTGACTTAAAAGCTGCAACTTTAAAATCACCTGCAGCTTTGGA
>MDTC01237184.1_pt1 | contig 10681 bp, 2 predicted proteins | sample 811181 | NCBI WGS metagenome assembly MDTC01 (sample SAMN05326644, study PRJNA326480) | marine metagenome | isolation source: seawater | place: Pacific Ocean: North | collected 2011 | reverse complement strand
TTATTAATTGTAATTGATATGATCGTAAATTTATGGTATAATCAAAAAATGGAGGAGTGGAGGTGGTCACTCACAGAAACCACTGTAATGACACAGCATACTGGTGGTCAAAAAGAACTTCGCGAAGCTATGAATGACGTTGCAACAACGGTAGAATATATACTTGACAACGAATTAAAAGAAGAGTAATATATAAATGTGTGAAGGAAGTGCAAAAAGGTGACCTCTATGAGGTTGCCTTTTTTTCGTTTGATAAATAATCCATAACAAGAACTATAGTGCTAATAAGATGGGTCTTTCCAGATTAGATAATTTTCTTAAGTCTTCCAGAGGAACGATTCTTTATGTGAATCCAAATGATTTGGATGCGACTGATAGTATAGAAAATCAGGGTAATTCTCTGACACGCCCCTTTAAAACTATTCAGCGTGCTCTCATTGAGGCGTCAAGATTTTCGTATCAAAGAGGGTTGAATAATGATAGATTTGGTAAAACCACAATCTTGTTATATCCAGGTGATCATACTGTAGATAATAGACCAGGATATATTCCAGACGGAGTAAATCTTTATAGGACAAGAAGTGGTGCGATAACTAATGACTTACCTCCATATGATCTTACCTCTAATTTAAGTTTAGAATCTCCAGAAAACGAACTCTATAAACTTAACAGTATTCATGGTGGTGTAATCGTTCCAAGAGGAACTTCAATCGTAGGTCTTGATTTAAGAAAGACCAAAATTCGTCCAAAATACGTTCCAGATCCAGAGAACGATAATATTGAAAGATCTACTCTGTTTAGAATTACTGGTGCTTGCTATTTTTGGCAGTTTACTATGTTTGATGCAGATCCTAATGGCGTTTGCTATAAGGATTATACTAAGAACGAATTTGTCCCTAACTTTTCTCACCATAAACTGACTTGCTTTGAGTATGCAGACGGTACAAATAATGTAAACATTAGCGATACATTCCAGAATTACTCCACAAATCGCACTGACCTGGATATGTATTATGAAAAGGTTAGTCTTGTCTATGGACAATCTTCTGGTCGTGCAATTTCACCAGACTATCCAAGTGCTGGTCTTGACATTCAAGCAAAAATTGATGAACATCGTATTGTTGGTTCAACTGGTGCATCTGTTGGAATTACAAGTATTAAAGCAGGTGATGGCACCACATCCTCAACCACAATTACAGTTACTACCGCAAATGCTGTTCCTGGTTTAGATGTTGATACTCCATTCCGTATTTCAGGTATCACTGCTGGTGGATATAGCGGACAATTTGTTGTATCTGAAAAAGTAGATAGCACTAATATTAAATATCAAGTTCAAAATGACCCAGTAAATCCACTTCCATCAGTAACAGGATCATCCTTACAATTACAATCTGATACTGTTACATCTGCATCACCATATATTTTTAACTTGTCTTTGAGATCTGTTTTTGGCATGTGTGGTATGCATGCAGACGGATCCAAAGCAACTGGATTTAAGTCAATGGTTGTGGCTCAATTCACTGGAATTGGACTACAGAAAGATGACAATGCATTTGTAAAGTATAATACAACAACAGGAAATTACGAGGACAATACCGTAGCCGGTAATGAAACTCTAAGTACAGATTCAAGGGCAGTATATAAACCAAATTATAAAAACTTCCACATCAAATGCTCAAATAACTCTGTTATTCAGGCAGTTTCTATCTTTGCTATTGGATATGCAGAACACTTTGTATCTGAGAGTGGGGGTGACCAATCAATTACCAACTCAAACTCCAACTTTGGTGCCAAAGCTCTAATTGCGGACGGATTTAGAGAGCAAGCATTTGCTCAAGATGATGTTGGATATTTCACTCATGCTATTCCACCAAAAGAAATACCACTGACTGAAACTGCAATTGAATTTGATGCAATTGATGTTCATAAAACCGGTAGAGTTCCAAATGTTGGCATAGGATCTACTGGTAACATTTATCTTTATGATAAAAATAATAAAGATGTTCCTCCAGAAAATGTTGTAGATGGATTTAGACTTGGTGCAAAAACTAATGATACTCTGAAGGTTCTTGTATCTTCTGCTGGTTCTGTAACTGAGTATGGAGCACGTATTGTGATGCCTAATTCTCAGTCAAGTTCTGAGAAGACATTCCTTGTAAACAGAAGTGCTACTGGTATCAACAGTATTGGTGTGTTCAGTGATGGCGGTGCGACTAATGTCATCACTCTGACTGCAAATCATACATTCTTGACAGGTGAAACTGTTCGTGTCATTAGTGATACTGGACAACTCCCTGATGGTCTTGAGTCAAATGACATTTACCACGCAATTGTATCTGGTCTTGATGCGACTAATTTAAAACTCGCAAAAACATTTAATGATGCCGTTAATGGAAATGCAATTACTATTAATGAAAAAGGCGGAATTTTAAAAGTTAGCAGTAGAGTTACTGACAAGAATGCAGGTGAAGTTGGTCACCCAATTCAATATGATGATACTAACAATCAGTGGTATGTTAAAGTATCTACTTCATCAACTGATAATACTATTTCCCCAATCGTAGTTGGTCTTGGATCAACTGGTTTTGGAGTAGCAACTCCAAGAACCTTTATTACGAGGAGAAGTGATAATAGAAATGCTAGTGATACTCTCTATAGAATGAGGTATGTTATTCCTGCTTCTTCTGGAGGCAAAGTAGCAAGACCTCCTGTTGAAGGATTTATCATTCAGGAATCTAATACATCTATAGGATCAACCAATGCAGAAATCCAAACATATTTTGGATCTGGTTCTATTTCTAATATTAATCAACAGAGGAACTTTAGATTTATTGCAGGTGCCACGTTCTCAGATGGTGCAAAGACAGCAAGTTTTGCCACTGAACTTCCACACGATTTAACAGTTGGGTCAAAAGTTCAAATTAATAATGTAACCAGTGCAAACAATACCACGGGGGCAGGTAATTCTGGATTTAACCATACCTCAGTGGTTACAGGTATTTCTAGTTCTAAGATGTTTACTGTTGGTCTTGGAACTAATCCAGGATTATTCACTAATGATACTTCTACAAGAAATACTTCACTTCCATTCTTTAGGAAGAAAGAATATGATGATACATTGTATGTGTATAGAGTTGAAGAAGCACAAAAGTATATAAGTGGTGACCAAGATGGTGTTTACTATCTTACTATTGTATCAGCAAATGAAAAACCAACGGTTGCTCCTTTTTCAAACGAAAAGTATTCTCAACCAGTTAAATCACTCTTCCCACAAACACAAAGAGATGATCCTGAGGCAGACCCAATGGAATCTCGCACTTTTGCGAGATCATCTCTAATTGGTAGTGTTGTAATTAATGACCCAAGAAAGAGTCTTACAAAAGAGGCAGTAAACAGATACTTTAAAGCTAATGAAATTGGTATTGGTATTACTGAAATTACATCTTTTAGTGGAATAGGACATACTATTAACACCATACTTGATCATGGTTTAAACAGAATCGTCACTCTTGGCATTACCAGTGCTGGTGCAGGTTATGGATCTGCCAATACTACTCTTTATAATGCTACTTTAGTTGGAACTGGTAGCACAACAACTGATGTGGGTGATCACGCTACTGCTAAAATTACAACAGGATCAAGTGGTGAAATTACTGCTATCACCGTCATGGATGGTGGTAGTGCATATGGTATTGGTAACTCTATGTTTGTTACTGGTGTCTCTACATACACTGGATTTAGTTCTGCTATTGTCACTGTAACCGGTATCTATAACAATGTTGGAGATACTTTAAGAATTAGTGGTGTTAACTCTGAGGGATTTGCTGACTATAATCAACTTTATAGAATTACTGATGTTCCCGTTGGTGGTGCAACCTCAATTACAGTTGCCTCTGTTAACTCTGTTGGTGGGTTTACAACCACTGGTATTGGTGCAACTGATGCGACTGGATCATTCGCACAACTAACTGGTGAAGCAGTATTAGTTAATACTTTTGTATATAACAACAATGTTGGAATTGCAACCTTAACCACTTCTGGTCAAAAACATGTATTTGCTGCGGGTCAAAGAATAAAAGTTACTGGAGCAACAAATGCTAGGTATAATGGATCATTTGTTGTATCTAAAGTTAATTCGTTAACACAGTTTGAGGTAAATGTTGGTATTGCAACTAACACACTTACTGAATCCTCATCATCAATATTTGCACTTCATGAAGGTTTATCTGCTAATAATGGTGTTATTACCAATGATAGTGAAAATCTAAATGGTCGAATGATTCCAACTTATGCTGGAATTACTACTACATTATCTGCAGCAATTATCAATGCTACGAGTGATGAGCTCAACATAACTCAAATTTCTAATCTGGATATAAAGATTGGAGATTTCCTTTTAGTTGATGATGAGATTGTAAGAGTCAAGACCACTGTAACTGGAAACCCAATCAATGTATTCCGTGGTGTCCTTGGAACAAGACCAACAACACACCCCATTAATTCTGTAGTTAGAAGGATTGAATCTAATCCAGTTGAACTTAGAAGACACTCTATTAATAGGGCATCTGGACATACCTTTGAGTATGTTGGTTATGGTCCTGGTAACTATTCAACTGCTCTTCCTGATAGACAAGATCGTTCTATCTCGGGAGAAGAGGAACTCCTTGCACAGTCACTAAAGCGTCAGGGTGGAATCAATTTCTACACTGGTATGAATGACAGGGGTATTTCATACTCCGGTAATAAAAAACTCAGCACGATTACTGGACGTGAAGAAATCTTTGATACCCCATTCCAGACAATTGAGGGTGAGGACATTAGTACTCTTCCAAGTCTTAATGTCATTACTCCTGTTGAGGGTAGATTTTCTCGCTCAATTCGTGTTGAAGGGGGGTCCGATAATAAGGTATCATCACAATTCAGTGGCCCTGTTATTGTCAATAATAAATTAACTGTTAATGCTTCTCTTGAGTCTAATAATTTATTCCTCCAGGGTGATGCAACTGTTTCTAGAAACTATACCGTTGGAATTGCAACTCCAAGTCTGGCAGGAAACCCAGGAGATTTAGTTTATAATGCTAACCCAAGTGAGGGCGCATATGTTGGTTGGATCTATAGTGTCCAAAATGACTGGCGTCGTTTTGGTGCAACTAGTCTCTTCACCAATCAAAATGTTATGGTATTTGACCAGGTTGGGGTTGGAACAACCACACCAGGTGCTGCTACATTTAAAGTTGGTGCTGGAACTACTCAACTTGTAGTTGATGGTGATGGTGTCGGTATTGGATCAACTGCAAATGGAGTTAAACTTCGTGTAATTGGTGACACTAGAATTAGTGGAAATGTTGTTGCGGGAGTTGTCACTGGATCATTCCTCCATGGTGACGGGTCGGCAATAACAAATGTCAACGTATCTGCTGCTGGTTGGACCAATGAGTCTGGAGTTCTTTATAATACTGCTCTTGGATCTGTCGGTATTGGAACTTCGGTATCTGATATTAATCTAACAGTTGGAGATAGGCACGAAAATGCTGGCGCAGGTTTAAGCGTAAGTTTACTTGTTCACGGAAACTCAATATTCTCAGGTCTCGTTACCTGTAGAGATTTCATTCCAGTCGGTGTTATTACTGCAACAAAATTTGTCTTTGATAGTTTTGATGGTATTAATAATGATGGCAGAATTCGTGCAGGTATTGCTACATTTGAAACTCTAAATGTTGGTGTGGGGGCAACAGTACTGCTTGCTCAGTCTACTGCTGGTATTAGTTCAGTTGGTATTAACTCTACTGCTCCACAAGCAACACTTGATGTTGATGGAAGAGTATTCTTTAAGACATACTCTGAGAGAGTTGGTGGAGTTACCCTTGCTGCTCAGGTTGGAACGGTTGATCTATCACAAGCACAGACATTCATTTGTACTGCAACCTCAAATATCACACACTTTACGTTGAAAAATGCTCCTTCTGGATCAACTTCATTCACACTTAAAGTTGAGCAAGATGGCACTGGAAATCGGAGCATAGATATAGATGACTTCCGCACTGTGGGTGGTGTAACAATTCCAGTTTACTGGCCTGGTGGAGTGGTTCCAACTCCAACAACAACGGCAAGTAGAACTGACATCTACTCTTTTAAAATATTTAATGGTGACACCCCAACATCATCTGGTCTCTACGGAGTCGTAGGTGGACAAAACTTCCAGAACTGATAGAACATGGAAAATAATTTTAATAGACGGATCCCGACAGATTTGGACCTTAATGGTCCAATTCTGTCATATACGACACAACCAAGTGATGCCACTAAAAATAAAGATGAGTCTGTAACTTTTACAGTTGCCGCAACAACAACATTCCCAGGTAATACTGGAGCAGATGATAGCGGCACAATTACTTTTCAGTGGTATGAAGGTGTACAAAAGTTAACGAACGGTGGTAATATTAGTGGTGCAACAACAGCATCTCTTACTATTAGTAATTTAGATACTCCTACTGATTCTGGAAGAAGCTTTTTTTGTGAAATATCATATACTGTAGGGGATGAGTATGATTCTGCGGATAAGGGAACAGGAACTGCTCTTAATGCACCACTTCAATCTTCTACGGCAACTCTTACTATAAATCCATTACTTGAAATTGTTTCACAACCATCAAATGCTGTTGTTAGTACAAATGTTGCAGCAAAACATACCATTACTGCTAAACTAACTGATAATTCTGGTGCAGTCAATTATAATTGGTATGTTGGTGTTGGAAATGCGACTCCTACTTTAGTAGAAAACAAGACTTATACCACTCAAAATATTGAACAAGAAACAGTTACAGTCATTGTTGATGATACTGTCACTGACACAAATTATTTTTCTGAAAGTAAAAGTTTTGGGCCGGGCGATCATAATGTAAATATCCCTCCAACAGGTTATAGCGTATCTTTTAGTATTTCCGGTGCAAGTGGTGGCCGTGGTGGCGATGATGGCAATGGCGCTGGCGCTGGTGGTGGTAATGGAAGATATGGTTCATTTACAATACCTAATGGACAAGCACAGGGACAACCTTTTTCTTTTAGAATAGGAATCTCAGGTGGTGGAGGAGGAAGAGGTCAGTTCCCTGCATATGGTAGTGCTGGTAGCAGTAATATAGCACCTGGTGGTCGTGGTGGTGGTGCTGGTCCCCGTGGTTGGTCTGGCGGTGGAGGCGGTGGTGGTGCTGCCTCTGGTGTTGTTCGTGGTAGTACTCTTATTGCTTCTGCTGGTGGTGGCGGCGGCGGCGGTGGTGGTTCTCACAATCGACCAGCAAGCGGTGGATATAGTGCAAATAATTGGTTTCCATATAATGGAGGAACTATTAGAACCTATAGTGGTGGCACTGGCGGCGACTGTCCTAGCGACGGTGGAGGCGGTGGCGGTGGCGGCGGTGGGTCAGGTGGACCTGCTGGTGGTGGTTTTGCTGGATTTGACAACGCTTATGGTGGCGGTGGCGGTGGCGGAGGAAACTCCGATTATAGAAGTGACATAGTAAATCTCACTGGCAGTGGAGGCAATGGTGGTAATGGAAATGGTTCCGTTGCATACAGTTATACGACATCAACTACGAGACCAGTTAAAACACCAAAAGAGGTTGTAGTTGATAAAATAACCTATCAGAATGCAGTAATTAGTGGCCAAGGATCAGACACTTTATCAATTACAATTGATGAGGCATCATTTAACACTGATAGAAAAGTATATTGTGTAGTTTCTGCTTCTGCATCAAATTCTCCATTGACAAGTGATACGGTAATATCAAATGTTGTTGACATTAAACAACAAAAGAGAGTTATTATTGAAACAATAGCTGCTGATGGAACTGCTAATATTCAAAGCACAGATCTCTCAAATGGGGAACAAGAGTTTGTTGCCGGAGCATCAGATACAAATCTTGGTGCTGGTGGGTATCTTTATAGCATATATGCACCAGACAGAGATGTTGATATAGAAATGGATCTTTTTGGTGGTAAAGGGACAAGCTATTCAAATCGTGTTGGAGGAGATGGTGGATATTCAAGAATTAGATTTACCTTGCTACAAAATACTGAATACGTTATTGCAGGATTAACTAATAGTATCAATACTCCATTCATTTATAGAAAATCAAACTTAATTGCTGTGGTTGGACAAGGTGGAGGTGGAAACCAAGGTGATGGCGGTAGAGGTGGTGGAATTGGATTAGCAGGTGAATCAGGAAACAATGCAGGCGGTGGCGGTGGTTATAGAATTGCTGACGGTACATTAGGTGCTAACGGGATATGGAGTAGATTAATAGACCCTCCTACTGGAGTTTATGTTGGAGATACTCAAGTTAGTACTATCACGTCAGGTGGACAAACAATAAAATGTACCAAAGGAGATTATTGGGCAAGACAAGGATATTCTCCTTGTGATGTCGTTCCTGGTATTGATGCTACCAGTAAATTTAGAATGGCTGATGGAACTGAGGTATCAAACACTGGTTCTATAACCAGAGGATATAAAGATGGTTATGCAATTCAATATACTGGTGGTTTAGGTAGAGCAAATAATACTAGAGGATCTGCTGTTGGTTCACCAGAATATCCTTCTGGAGGCAATGGAGCAACTGGTGGCAATGCAGGTTTTGGTGGTGCTGCTGGTGGTGGAGGATCAGGATATACAGATGGATCTATTACAGTTGTTGATAGTCAACTTGGAGGAGGTAGTTCAGACAAAGCTAAAGTGATTATGAGACTAGATTTAAGTTAAATTAATTGCTTTACTTCCAAATAGTATAAATAATAAAAAGAAATAAGTAGGGGGAGAGTGAACCCGAATGGCAATTAATAAGAATTTTGTCGTCAAGAACGGCATAGAAGTCAACACTAATCTTATTGTTGCGGATACTGATAGCAATAAGGTTGGTATAGGCACGACCGTACCTGAGTATACCCTTCATGTTTTTCAGGGTACTGGTATTGGTGCGACCACAATTAATGTAACTGGCGTTGGAACCTTCTTAGAAGAACTCAATGTTGGTCTTGCTGGAACAACATTAACAGCAATTTCAAATGCTAATGCTGGTATTGCAGGCTCAGTAGGTGTAGGAACAGATTTACCTGGATATTTACTTGAAGTTCACTCTCCTGTCACTACTGGACAAACAGCATTATATGTTAAAGGTGATGCTGAGATTACTGGTGACATTAACCTTACCAATCTCTCTATTAGCCAGTTAAATGTAACTGGTCTTTCAACATTTGCAGACGATATATTCATTGGAACTGGTGCCACTGTAGGATTTGGTAGCACTGCATTCTTTAAGGATTATGCTAAGGCAATCTTTGGTGATGGTGAGGATCTAAAGGTTTATCATGATGGAAGTAATTCATATATTAGCGATAGTGGAACTGGCGGTTTAATTGTTGGTTCTAATTTATTAACTATTAAGAATGGAGCACTTAACGAAACTCAAGCAGTATTCACTGAAAATGGTGCAGTAGAACTTTACCACAACAACTCCAAGAGATTTAATACCAATGCCATAGGTGTTGAGGTTTCTGGAACTCTCCAATCCACTGGTATCACAACTCTGGCTTCTTCCGGTGGTATCACAACCACTGGTGGAGACTTATATGTTGGTGGAGACCTCTATATTAATGAAGATATTGTTCTTGATACGAACCTAGAAATTCTTGGTATTGCAACAATTGGTTCAATTCACGTCACAGGTATCTCTACATTTGACGGAGAACTTCGCGGACCAAATCTTACTAATTCTATTGTTGTTGGAACTGGTCTCTCTGTTCGTGGTTCAGCAACTGGTGTTGCAGTAACTCTTGCAGGTGCTGGTGGTATCACAACTACTGGTGGTGATTTCTATGTTGGCGGTGACCTTTATATTAATGAAGACATTATTCTTGATACCAACCTCACTATTCTTGGTATTGCAACAATTGGATCACTTAATCTCAGTAATACTAGTGGTATCAACACGATTGATAGCACAGTTCAGTCCTCAAGTAAGGACACTGGTTCGTTAGTTCTTCAAGGTGGTCTTGGTATTGAGAAGCAATTATATGTTGGAGCAGGTGCAAGCGTAGGAGCAGGTCTTACAGTTAAAGGCAATTTACTACCTGAAGCAGATGGAACTAGAGATTTAGGTGCTTCTGGAACAGAATGGAAAGACTTATATATTGATGGAACTGCAAACATTGACTCTCTTTCTGCCGATACTGCAGCAATTGGAGACTTAACAAATAATAGAGTTGTTATTGCTGGTGCTTCTGGTGAACTGGAAGATAGTGCTGATCTAACCTTTGATGGAGACACATTAGCAGTTAATGCCATCTTCGACTCTAATGATGCCACTCAATCCTCAAGTTCTACCACTGGTTCTGCTCAGTTTGCTGGTGGTGTAGGTATTGCTAAGAACCTTTATGTTGGTGGCGGTCAGGTAACTGTTGGTATTCATACAATTACTGATCTTCGGGTTGGTACTCAACTTGCAGGACAATCCTTAGTTGGTATCACTACCATACTTGATGAAGATAATATGGCATCCAACAGTGCAGCTGCACTGGTCACTCAGCAATCAATCAAGGCATATGTTGATGCTCAAGTATCAGGGTCTGATTTAGATTTTGCTGGTGATAGTGGTGGTGCTCAAAGTGTTGACCTTGATAGTCAAACGTT
>MDTC01049876.1_pt1 | contig 10681 bp, 12 predicted proteins | sample 811181 | NCBI WGS metagenome assembly MDTC01 (sample SAMN05326644, study PRJNA326480) | marine metagenome | isolation source: seawater | place: Pacific Ocean: North | collected 2011 | reverse complement strand
TATATTTATTTAATTCCATATTTTATTTAGCCTTTCTTCTCTCTGACACCCTGATTTGTAAGCTAAGTATCTTAAAAAATTTTTTTGATAATAATCCTGATGGTAGTCTTCTGCATCATAAAATTTTTTAAATTCCCAAACTAATGTAGCAACTTTTTTGTCTTTAAACTGCTTTTCAATATTTTTTACAGATTTTTCAATAAGTTTTTTTTGCGTTTTGTTTTGATAAAAAGCCACTGAGCGATAACTTTCACCTTTGTCGCAAAACTGGCCTGTAAAATCAAATGGATCTATGTTTTCCCAAAAAACATTTAGTAGTTTTTTGTAACTAGTTAAGCTTGGGTCGTAAGTTACTTCAATAGCTTCTACATGACCTGTTTTTTCATAAATGACTTGCCTGTATGTAGGGTTTTTTACATGTCCTCCAGAATAACCAGAGATTGATTTTATTACACCTGTTACTTTATCAAATGACTCTTCCATGCACCAAAAACAACCACCAGCAAAATAAGCTTTTTTGTGTAATTGTGGGTCATTTGCAAAACTCACGGTAAGTTCACCGCTCATAACTAAAGAGTTAGAAAAAAAAGAGACTTTAATTAAAAAGATAATAATATAAGCATTTTTTTTCATAATTTAATTATATAGTTTTTGATTTAATTAAGGATAATATTTTATATATTAATATATAATAAATTATGAAAAAACTCCCAAGTTGTGATGAATGTGGCGAAAGTGACACGATACTTACTCAGATAAGTAATTTTAGTGATATAAAATTCCTGTGTTCAGACTGCTACCAATCAAAATATATTGAAGAAAATTCAAACAAAGTTTTAAACTATGTAGAAGTTAATAATGTTTGCGAAGAGTGTAAAAAAGAAGATAAGAATGTGAAGGCTAATTTAATTATGCTTGGTTTTAAAGTTTGTGATAGCTGTAAAACTTCTAAAACAATATTTCCTATTTAAAAATTTCTTGTTAGAGCTAAAATACTTATTAACGCGAATGCTTGAATAAACCAAGCAACAATAACAATTCCTAATGCTTTCCAAAGACTTTTATAATTTAAAGTTTGCCTAACCGCTACGACCATGCAAGCCAGCATCCAAAAAGCAGAACCAACGAACATTACTGTCATCAAGTCAGGAGTAACGCCAAGAGCTCTTATAACTCCAGGTGCACTTGAAAATCCGATAGCTCTTAAAAGTGCTGGTTGAGTAGTTTTGGTTTTTGAGTCCGGAAATAATTTAACTCCGACAAAATAAACAATATAAGCCCAAACAAACCAGCTAACTAAAGATAAGATTGGAGCTAGAATAAAACTTCCAGCACCCATTTGTTTTGCTCCAATGCCTGCAGCTGTACTGGAAATTAAAACAACGATAGCAGCGGATAAAGTGGCTTTTTTATCTTTTTGAACTTCATCGTAGACCTCGGGTTCAATTTTTATTGATCTGTAGACTCTGCTTAGAAATAGTGAAATCATTTTTTTTATTTGTTATAATTTTAAATAGTTTTGTAAATTACAAAAGTATAACTTAATTTAATTAAGCTGAATATGCAAATATCAAAAATATTTAGTTGTAATAGAAAATTGAACTGTTAAGTATTAAAGCAAAGCTTGACCATAATAAGTAAGGCACCATTAAATAAAAACTTACTTTGTCTCTATTATAATAACTTTTCATAAGTAAAATAATAAAAAATAAAATTATGACTAAATTTATCAAAGCTAAACCAATTTGATGGAAACCAAAAAAAACAATACTCCAGGATCCGTTAAAAAATAAATGTATGAAATAAAGATTTAATATCTTCGGGTCAAAAGTATTAACCCAAATTTTCCATATCGCAATGGACATCATAAAATACAGTGTTGTCCATACAGGAGCAAATACCCAACTAGGTGGATTAAAGCTTGGTAAAATAATCTCAGAATACCAAGGCTCTTTAAATGAAGCAGTAGTAAATCCTCCTATAGCAGACGCTATAAAAGTGATTAAAAGAATTAAGAATAAAGATAAATATTTACTCTTAGTCATATAATTAGTCATATAATAAGATATAACTAATTTATGTCAGAAAATCAGAAAAAAATTTGGATTACTGGAGCTAGTAGTGGAATTGGTAAATCACTGGCTGAAAAGTTTGCTTCAGAAGGATGGAAAGTTGCTGTATCAGCGAGACGAAAAGAAATCTTGGACGAAATGGCTAAAAATGAAAATATAGACTCATTTCCTTTAGATGTGACTAACCAAGATCAAGTAAATGAATCTTTTTCAAAAATTATTAGTGATTTTGGAAACATTGATTTATGTGTTTTTTCTAGTGGAACTTATGATCCAAAATTAGAAAAAGGAATAAATATTAAACAAAATAAATTTGTTATGGAAACAAATTTTTTTGGTGTGTTGCACTGCATTAAATCTGTAGAGAAGTATTTTAAAGATAAAAAAAATGGTCATATTTCAATAGTTTCATCTATAGCTGCTTATAGAGGTTTGCCTAATTCAAGTGGATACGGTCCTTCAAAAGCAGCGTTGACTAATCTAACCGAAAGCTTGTACTTTGATTTCAAAAAACACGATGTAAGAATATCACTAATTTCTCCAGGGTTTATAAAAACACCTCTTACTGATAAAAATGAATTTCCTATGCCATTTATTAAATCTCCAGAGTTTGCTGCAGAAAAAATATTTATCGGACTAACTAGAAGTAAATCTTTCGAAACACATTTCCCAAAAGGTTTAACTTTATTTTTAAAATTTTTGAGAATTTTACCTTACAAAATCTATTTATTTTTAATTGACAAAGGGGTTAAACAATAAATTTTTTTACAGACCTCTAGCTAACTGTCTTACTTTTTTCATCTCTTTAGCAAATTTTTTTTCTTGCATACCAGGAAGAACTTCGTAAAATCTCACATATTTAATTTTCATACCCCCAAGTTTAAGTACCCCAGCTTTTATTCTTCTGAATGGCATGTTTTGAAACCAAGTTTGAATAGAAAAAATATTCCCTCCATAAGACATAGACATAATGGCTAATTTATTTTTCATTGCTCCTGCAACAGGATAACCCCAATTACCATAAACTCGTTTAAACGCAAAAAACCATTTGGGCGCAAGCACGAGGTCAATCCAATTTTCTAAAATAGCACTAGCTCTTAAATTATAACAAGGAGAGATCAAAAACATAACGTCACTTTTTTCTAACCTTTTTCTGTATTCGAGCACTTGTTCATCTGGTGGACTTCCATCAAAAAAGTTCAGTTGCTTTTCATCGTGCAAATTTATTAAATCTATATTATGACCACACTTTTTTGCCTCATCGATAAAAGTGTCTCTAATTGATGCGTTAAAAGAATTTTTTGTATTATGATGGCCAAAAGCAACAAATATATTTTTTGACATTCAATTTTATTTAACGAAATCTTTAATTCTTTGAAGAGTGCTTTTGTCAGGCCCATCATATTCAATAGGATATGATTGGGTTCTTGTTAAAACGTCAATACCTTTTGAAAAAATAAAAATAAAGAAAATTATAAAAAAAAATATAAATATTTTGGCTGGATTATAATTTCCTGTTTCAAATACACTTTTTTTATCCTTATTTGCTTTGTGAAAGAATTTAAAAGTTATATATGTAGCTAAAATCAAACCTACGTGGCCCATAACCACACCAGCCCATCCCCATATAAAAGTAGTCAGGCTAAATACGTACAAACTAAAAACAGTCGACCAAACAAATGATAAAACAATTAGAATCTGTAGTCTTACAGATTTTGGTAGCGATCTAATATCTGACTTAGAGTCATCAAACATTATATTGGCACTTTCAATCATCCAAATTCTTAATTTTTCTATCATAGATAGATTTATATTACACAATTGTACAAATGTTGCGATATTTTTATAATAAATGTTGATTAAAGTAATTTAATTAATTTTATTGGGATTTTTTTCTTCTGAAAGTAACCTTTGCCGTCTTTCCTCTTCTTTTTGCTTAAGCTCTTCTTCCTTCAAAAACTCTTCTTCCTCTCTTTTTTTACGTTCCGCATCAAATTTTTGTTCCCACTCTGTAAGGCGCAATTGTTCTGCCTCATTTTTTTTTCTTTCCTCTTCTTCTATTAATTTCTTTTGTTCCGTTTCAATTCTTTTTTCTGTTTCAAGTTTTTTTCTTTCCTCTTCTTCTTTTGCTCTCTTTTCTTCATCCCTAATCCTTTGCTCTGCCTCTAATTTTCTTTTTTCTTCTTCGTCTCTTTTTCTTTGCTCTTCATCTCTTCTTCTTTGATGTTCATCACGAATTCTTTGTTGCTCATCCCTCAAACGTTGCTCTGCCGCTTCTCTGGATCTTTTTTCTTCGTCTCTTATTCTTTGAGCTTCTTTCCTCAATCTTCTTTCTTCATCTTTTCTTCTTTGTTCTTGGTCTTGTAGTCTTTGTTCAGTTTGTTCTTTAAGTTTTTGTTCAGCAAGTTTTAATTTTAGTTCTTCTTCTTTTAATCTTAACTCTTTATTTTTTAATTTTATTTCCTCATCTTTAAGTCTTTTTTTTTCTAAATTTCTATCTTTTGTTACTTGGAGTTTAATAAGCCTCTCTTTATGCTTTTGTTTTTCCTTTTTTTCTTTTAATTTTTGAATAAAACGTATTTGAGAATTAGTTTTAGTTAAAATTTTAATTCTTTTAGATTTTTTAGGTTTTTTTTCGATTTTTCTATAAACTTTAGCTAAAGTTCTAGATGCTTTTTTTGCTAATTTTTTAAGATTAACTTTTGGCATAATTTTTTTCAAAGTAATTAATTAAATCAAGTTTTTGAGAAAAAAACCACAAAAATATTTTGAATCTTGTGTGCTAAATTTAATTAAAACTTTTTAATCTTTGACAAACATGACTGTAAGTTCAGCTACCTTAAACCCGAACTTTGTCATGGTAGCTCTATTAATTGCTACTTTATCATCTTGTTTAAAAATCCAATCATCAAAAGTAATTTTTATTTCTTTTCCTTTTATCGGAACAAGCAAGACATATTCAAATTTAAATGCTGGACCGTAAGAATAGCCTTTAGCTTTTCCAACAACATCCCCAGCTGTGCCTTCGTAATTATGTTCATCTATTTTAGTAATCTGCCATTGTCTTGTTTGAACTTCACCGTCTGACCAATTAAATTTTTCGTCTAATATTAATTGTTTACCGTCCCACTTTCCATTTAAGTTTGCTGAGAACTGTCTTGTTACTTTGCCTGACCTATCTTGTAAAAGGCCCCACGCCTTTACATTACCTGACAAATAATCCTCAATAATTAATCTTGGTTTTTGATCTTTAAAATCAATTGGTTTCATTTTGTTTCCTGAGCAGTTGGTTAATAAAATAGTTAATAAAAAAGCAAATAAAATTTTCATAGATGTTTATTTATTAGATAATGAGAATTGAATCAAATCTATATTTTTTGATTTAAACCCAGCTTCGCAGTATGAGAAGTAAAAATCCCAAATTTTTTTAAATGAAAGGTCAAACCCTTGTTTAGATATATCATTCCAAGATTTGGCAAAGTTACTCCTCCATTCTTTAAGTGTATTGGAGTAATGCGATCCATAAGATTCATAGCCAGTAAGTTCTAGGCCTGATTGCTTACAGTGACTTTTTATAGAATTCAGAGATGGCAAAAAGCCTCCAGGAAAAATATATTTTTGGATAAAATCTTCATTTCTTCTGTATCTTTCAAATAATTCATCTTTGATAATAATAGCTTGTATAGCGCCTACTCCTCCGGGTTTAAGACTATCTTTGATTGTGGAAAAATATTTATTTAAGTATTTTTCTCCAACTGCTTCAATCATTTCTATTGATGCAATTGCGTCGTACTTCCCTTTTAAATCTCTATAATCCAAGAACTTGATATCTACTTTCTCATTTAAACCTGCATTAAAAATTCTTTTTTTAGTAAAATCTAACTGTTTTTTTGATATTGTAATACAATCCAATTTAACATCATGATTTTTTGCCAAATGTTCTGCAAACCCTCCCCACCCACATCCTATTTCTAATATTTTATCTCCTGGTTTAGGGTTTATAATATCAATAAGTTTATTGTACTTATTGAGTTGAGCGTTAACTAAATCATCATTAGGTTTGTTGTAAATAGCACTTGAGTAGGTTAATGTTTTATCAAGCCATATTGAAAAAAACTCATTTCCCAAGTCATAGTGTTTAGCAATATACTCTTTACTTTTAGACCTTGTGTTTGAGTAAAAAATATTTCGAAATAAATTTTTTAAAACTCTAAAATTTAAAATTCCTGAGAATCTATACGTAAGATCAATATTTGTTGCTGTTAATTCAATCAATGAGGTTAAATTAGATGTTGAAAATTCATCTCTAAGATAACACTCTGCAAGTCCAGTACTTCCACCTTTCAGAATATTATAATAAAATTTTGGGGTGTTTATTTTTATATCAGCTTTAATATCTTTTCCTATTTCACCAAAAATAAAATTATCATTGTTATAGTTCTGAACATTTAAGCTTCCATTTTTTATTAAATTAAGTTTATTCAAAATAAACTTTTCTGACATTTTTGATGGACTAAAATTCATTTTTCTAAAGTTATATTATTTTTAATTTTTACTTTTCTTTTTTGAAATATAGCACCTTTTTTCCACAGCTTTAATGCTTCAAAGTGTATGCCTAATATAATTTTAAATGTCATCATAGGATGAATTAGGAAGTTAATTGCCAATTGTTTCGTGTTCATCGGTTCTTTTTTGCCTGTTTGACATGCGATGAGAACCTTATTTTTGTTTTTGTCTGTTTGTTTAATATAAACTCTTAATAAATCATCTGGCTCTGTTAGTCTAAAGTTATAATCAGTTTCCATTTCTATAAAAGGAGAAACATAAAATTTTTTATCACATTGCTGACTTATAATTTTTGAATTCTTATTTACCGGAAAAATATAAGTATGTTGCTCATCAAATGTATTTTTAACCTCATACAGAATAGCTTTTAGGCTCTCCTTATCATAACAATAAAAAATACTTAATGGATTAAATACATATCCAAATATTCTAGGGTAGCATAAAAGCTTAATTTTTGAAATTTCAAAATTAAAATTATTTTTTTTTAAGTTTTCTTTAACCCAATCAATAAGGTTGCTGCCATCTCGAGCGCCATGATCTTTGTTGTAAAAACTAAAAAAATTAAATTTATTATATGAAAATAAACTAATATTTTTTTGTAAACTTTCTAATTCATTTAAATCAAACAAAATTGAAAAAGTTTTATATGAAAAATAATGTTTTATAGGTTTAAATCTTCTGTGTGAAACATTCCCTTTGTATATGCAAGTTTCCATCTAAGTTTTAAAAAGTTTTATCATATCTAATGATGACTTTAATCCATCTTCGTGAAAACCATAACCAAAATAACTTCCACAAAACCATGTTCTATTTACACCTTGTAGATCTTTAAGATTTTTTTGAAGTCTGGTATTTTCTATATTGAAATATGGATGAGTAAAAATAATTTTTTTTATAATATTTTTATCTTCAATATTTTGAATTGGATTTAAAGTTAAAAAATAATTTTTATCTGTTTTAAGATTTTGCAACAGATTTAACCAATATGTCACACAAGTATTAGTCAAATCTTTTTTTGAAATTGAGTTCCAACTGGACCATGCAGATTTGTTTTTTGGCATCAATTGTTCGTCCGTATGAAGAAAGGCTGTATTGCTAATATACTGAAATTTGCTTAAAATTAATTTTTCTTCTGATGTTGGCTCATCTAATAAAGATAAAGACTCATTAGCGTGACAAGCTAAAACAACATGGTCGTAATCTATATAGTCATCATTCGAACCTACAGCAATTCTTATATTGATTTCACTTCTTGTAATTTTTCTAATTTTATAATTTTTAAAATACTCTCCGCTAATATGAGGTAAAACTCTTGAAACATACTTTCTGCTTCTTCCGGAAACAGTAAACCACTGAGGTCTATTTTTTAATTTAAAAAGACCATGGTTTATAAAAAAATTAACAAATAGATCAAGTGGCATATCCTGAGCTTTTGTAAAAGGCATGGACCAAATCGCTGCAACCATTGGAATTATATGGTGGTCTTTCAGATCTTTTGATACTTTATTTTTTTCCAAATACTCACCCAAAGTTAAATTTTCATTTTCTTTAGTAAGAAGTTTGGGAGCTAATTTATAAAATTTAATAATATCAAAAATTAATTTTATAAATTGATAATTAAACAAATTAGATTTATTGCAAAACAAAGAGTTTAGATTTTTGCCTGAATATTCTAATTTAGAATCTTTGATTGATACAGCTAGAGACATGTTGCTTTTTTCATAATCTACTTTAAGTTCTTTAAAAAAATTTAATAAGTTAGGATACGTTTTTTCATTAAAAACAATAAAACCTAAATCTACAGGAACTATTTTTTGTCCTTCTTTAATATCGTATGTGTAAGCGTGACCACCAAAATGATCCTCTTTTTCAAATAGATCCACTTTGTGTTTTTTTGATAAATAATAAGCTGCGGATAAACCTGATATGCCTGAACCGATAACTGCGATTTTCATTTATTATTATGCAGCTTCGTCTTTGTATTCTTCCATTGATGGACAAGAACATACTAAGTTTCGATCGCCATAAACATTGTCTACTCTTCCTACTGGTGCCCAATATTTGTTATGTCTTGTGAATTCATTTGGAAAAGCCGCTTGCTCTCTGGTATATTTATGTGTCCAATCGTTGGCTGCAACCTCTAGGAAAGTATGAGGAGCGTTCTTTAATAAGTTGTCAATTTTATCTGACTCGCCTTGTTCAACTTTGTCTATTTCTTTTTTGATCGAAAGTAATGCAGCACAAAATCTATCCATCTCTTCCAAATTTTCACTTTCAGTTGGTTCTATCATAATTGTTCCTGCAACTGGCCAAGACATTGTTGGAGCATGATATCCGTAGTCGATTAGTCTTTTTGCTAAATCCTCTTCTGAAATTCCTGATTTGGCTTTTATTGGTCTAATATCAATAATACACTCATGGGCAACATTTCCATTTTTCCCCGTATACAAAACTTTAAAACCAGAAGACAATTTTTTAGCAATATAATTAGCATTTAAAATTGAGACTTGGGATGCTTTCTTAAGTCCTTCAGCTCCCATCATTTTAATATACATCCAAGAAATAGGTAGGATACTTGAACTACCCCAAGGTGCTGCAGAGACAGACCCCATTCCATCAATTGGCCCACATTCCTTAATTACATTGTGAGTAGGTAAAAAGTCTTTTAAATGTTTAGCGCAAGCTATAGGACCCATTCCTGGTCCTCCACCTCCATGAGGAATACAAAAAGTTTTATGAAGATTTATGTGGCATACATCCGGACCGAACTTACCTGGTTTAGCAATACCAACAAGTGCATTGAGATTTGCTCCATCCATATAAACTTGACCACCTTCTTTATGAATCGTTTCACAAATTTCTATTATTTGCTCTTCAAATACTCCATGAGTTGAGGGATATGTTACCATTAAAGCTGCTAAATCTTTTGAATGCTTTAAGGCTTTTTCCCTTAAGTCTTTAATATCGACATTTCCATCTTCGTCACAATTTACAACAACAACTTTCATTCCACACATTTGAGCGCTTGCAGGATTTGTGCCATGAGCTGAGTCTGGGATTAAACATACATTTCTATTACCTTGATTGTTCTTTTTATGGTATTTTCTAATTGTCATTAAACCAGCGTACTCACCTTGAGCACCTGAATTTGGCTGTAGAGATACAGCATCAAACCCTGTAATTTCTTTTAAATCATTGATCAGGTCATTAAATAAAACTTGATAACCTTTCATTTGCTCAACTGGCACAAAAGGATGGGGTAAAGAAAATTCTTTCCACGTTATAGGAATAAGCTCAGCTGTAGCGTTAAGCTTCATTGTGCAAGAGCCAAGAGCTATCATTGATCTGTTAAGTGCAATATCACAATCCTCTAATTTTTTTAAATACCTAAGCATTTCAGTTTCTGATTGATATTTGTTAAAAACTGGATGAGTTAAATATTCAGAGGTTCTTTTTAACTGATCTGGAATATTATTTAATTCAATTTTCGTATTTTGATTGTATTTTTTGTTAAATCCAAATATTTCTAACAATATATTTACGTCGTCTAATTTTTTTGCTTCATCAAATGCAACCGAGATCATCTCATTGTTTACATTTCTTAAATTTATTTTTTTTGCTAATGCTTTCTCATAAATTTCTTTTGTTCTGTTTTTAGTTTTTATAGTTACAGTATCAAAAAATTGATCACTTAGTATTTCAAACCCAGAAGATTTTATTCCTTCTGAAAAAAGTTTTGCTAGTTTAGAAGTTCTTTCAGCTATTTTTAAAATACCTTTAGGACCATGATATATTGCATATGCTGCTGAAATAATTGCAAGCAAAGCTTGGGCAGTACAAATGTTGCTTGTTGCTTTATCTCTTCTAATATGTTGCTCACGAGTTTGTAAAGAAAGCCTATACGCCTTCTTGCCATATCGATCTACAGAAACACCTATAATACGTCCCGGCATTGATCTTTTAAATTCTTCTTTAGTTGCAAAAAAAGCAGCATGAGGTCCACCATATCCCATTGGTATTCCAAATCTTTGTGCGCTTCCGAC
>MDTC01210988.1_pt1 | contig 10682 bp, 8 predicted proteins | sample 811181 | NCBI WGS metagenome assembly MDTC01 (sample SAMN05326644, study PRJNA326480) | marine metagenome | isolation source: seawater | place: Pacific Ocean: North | collected 2011 | reverse complement strand
TTGGAGGTCAAGGGTCAACTGAGTAGATGTCCAACCGCCATCAAAGGTTATTGTGAAAGTATCACTCATTGGTTGTAGTCCTGCAGAAGCAACCAATTCAAGTTCGATATCAGTAGCATTACCTGCTTCCAATGAAACCTCTTCAAGTCCGTTAGCAACAGTAATTCCATTGGGTAGGCCACTGATTGTTGCACTCAAATCTAGGTCTTTTGTTCCATCATTGGAAATGTTGAGCATGATTGATGAGTTCTGGCCTGGTATGATCACTATTCTATTTTCAGCAGGCCCAGTCATCGATAGTTCGGCATATTCCTTTACTTCGAAAACCCCGCTATCATTTACCGTGCCACTGCCACTGTTAGTAGATGACATTGTGAAGTCAAGCGTGATATTTCCTACCAAATAAGAATCGATAAGCACTTCCATTACCACATATTGTGACTCGCCTCTGTCAAGAGTTACGGGTGAAGGATTAGTGAAAGTCACTCCTTCAGCATCAATTCCGATTAGAGATATTGTGTCCTCCTCAGTACCTTCGTTGTTGATTACAACGTTGAATGTTTCAACAGAGTCCACATCAAGTTTGATCGAAGTAGGCAGTACCATGGAAAGGCCCCATGATTCTCCAATAGTTACTGTGAATACATAATTTTCAGTAATCGAAGTATCTTGGTCTAGAGTGCCATGTAGCGAAATCAGACATTCATCATTGACATGAGTGTTAGCTCCAGCCGTGATTAAAATATCTAGATTGTACGAATCTCCTTCCATAATCTGAGTTTCTAAATCATTCAGATGGGAGGAACAATCTCCTGAATCAACCATTGTCTGCCATGTCCAATTACCATCGGCAGATGAAAGGCTGGTCACTTCAACAGTCGTGGTTGAATTGCCACCAGGTAGAAGGGTTTCTCCGTTAGAATGCGTGAATGACAAATCATGAATCGAGGTCACTTCAATAACCAAAGTTGAGTTTACGGAGAAGTTTCCAAACACACTTGCTGCATACAAATTGTAACCATAGAACCCTGGGTCTGCATCGGTTGGTATTGAAATTTGCAGTGTTGCAGATCTTGACTCACCCGGGGTCATCAAATCCACTGTGTCGTCTATGAATCGAACATTCCATCCAGTAGGGTTAGATTTACTCATTATTCCATTTGTCGAATTCCCTGTAGTATTGCCACCAGTATTGTTTCCACTCGTGCTGTTGCCGCCGGTGTTGTTGCCAGTGTTGTTGCCGGTGTTGTTGCCAGTGTTGTTGCCAGTGTTGTTGCCAGAATTATTGCTAGAATTATTACCTGATCCATTGGTGTAATTAGCCCACCATGCCGCCAAATCAGGTTCATATTCGACATCCAAGAGAAGGGTGTCTTCTACGGAGCCTAAGTTTTCAACTTCGATGGAGAAGGTCGCATTCGTCCCTGAATCCATAGCAGTTAACGCTCCACCCATTGGTGAAAGGTTGAGTGAAGGAAGATAGGATGGGCTAACGGAGACATAGACCGTAATCGAACTACTGATGTTCTGGTCGGGTTCTGTGACGATAATATCGAATGAGCCACTGTCGGATGGCAGAGCACCTTCATCAAGGCGAACAATGATCGTCGTGTTTTTCGACCATGTAGGGAACACGTTTTCGACTGTTTCTTCACTTGGAAGAACCTCCCAAACAGCCGACAAGCCAGTAGTGTCAACCGTAATGTTGTAGGTTTCAATGGACGAAGCATTGTTTTCAATGTTGAGCGTGATATTACCAGAATCACCACCCATCAACATGACATGAGACGTATCAGTCGACAAGAGAATACTCTGATGGGCACGAGCATGCAGTGCGAGTGGAGACATGCTCGCAAACAGCAACACGAGTACGAAGGCGACGGCACGAACTGGGCGAGACGACATAAGACCAAGTCAAGCCACTGAGACCTACCACTTGAGTGAATCGGCCCTACGGGCCGTCAAATATTGGCTTTTTCAGTTTCGAAGAGAATTGATACGTTCTTGGTCGATTTGCTCCCAAGGGAAGGTTCCATCATCACCAGGAACTCGGCCAAAATGACCACCCGAGGCAGTGACTGAATAAATTGGTTTGAGTAAATCGAGGTCTCGAGCAATGGCACCTGGTCTAAAATCAAAAGTTGACTTCACCTTGTTCGCCAAGTCTCGCTCAGAAAGGCTAGAAGTTCCAAAAGTTTCTACACGGACACTGACAGGTTCTGCAATTCCGATGACGTATGCTAATTGAATCTCACAACGACTGGCAAGACCAGCAGCAACGACGTGTTTTGCCGCCCATCGTGAGGCATAAGCTGCGGAGCGGTCAACCTTCGAAGGGTCTTTTCCTGAAAAAGCGCCACCGCCGTGACGACCCATACCCCCATAGGTATCAACAATGATTTTCCGACCGGTCAATCCAGCATCGGCATAAGGGCCCCCAGGGTCAGCAAATCGTCCGGTTCCATTGACGACGAGTGAATAATCGTCTTTGCGTAATTCAGCAGGAATGACATATTCCACGACGTGTTCCCTAATCTGCTGATTCACATGAGCGAGTTCTTCAGATTCTGAACCATTGAACTTGTCTTTGAGATCTTTATCATGTTGGATGGCTATGATGACCGTGTGAACGCGAGAAACATCACCGTTTTCATCGTATTCAACAGTCACTTGAGACTTGCCATCTGGACGTGCCCAAGGCAAAATACCTTGCTCTCGAACAGCGGTAAGACGTCGGGTGAGACGTTGAGAGAGTGCTGCTGCAAGCGGGAAAAAGCGTCCTTCCAGTTCAGAGAAAGCTTCTGTCTCAGTGCATGCATAACCAAACATCAATCCTTGGTCACCTGCACCCTGTGAGAGGAGGTCTTTGTTGACACCTTGAGCGATGTAAGATGATTGTGTGGTGATGTGAACTTGAACTTCTGTAAATTCATCCGAAGTGGCATCCATACCAATTGAATGAGAGGTATAGCCAACGCCGGCTGCTGCTTGACGTGCAACTGCTTCATAATCAGGTGCTGCCCCGCTAAGTGAGACTTCACCAGCGAGAACAATCAAGCCTAATTCCTCCTTGCCCTTGACGCATGTTTCAACTGCTACACGCGCATTCGCATCAACTGCAAGGCAAGCATCAACAATAGCATCGGAAATGGTATCGCACAATTTGTCAGGGTGGCCGCGGGTTACGGATTCGGATGAAAACAAGTCACCAGTCATGATGTGGGCGCCAATCCACGCCTATATGAATAAACCGCCTAATTGCCAACTCAATAATTCTCAAAAGGAATAAAACGAGAGAAAATACGCAACAGGGACCTTCCAAAACGATGCCATCGAAACGAATGGTTGATGTTCTTGACCCGTCCCCCCATCATCATGACCACTTGGGTACCGACCGCATACCGAACTCACACACTGGGCGAAATTCAAACAAAAGGTTCTGATTTAATTGGACAAGAAGTCACTGTTTGTGGATTTATGGAGGCAAACCGAGGCAAAGGAGCAATCTGTTTTGTCGATCTACGTGATGGAACTGCAACAACTCAAATTTTTCTGAAAGGAGATAACGTTGGAGAAGAGGCCTTAGACATGATTCAACGTATGACTCGTGAATCTACGTTGCAGTTTACTGGAACTGTTTCCGAAAAGAGACCACCTAAAGTGAAAGAAGGTGAACCAACTCCTCCCCCCGCTTACGAGGTTGTTGCCTCATCTGTCAATCTCATTGCCCGTGCTGTCGCTCCATTACCCCTCGGAATTACCGATACGGTTCATGTTGCACTTGATACACGACTTGACAATAGATTCCTCGACTTACGACGCTCTCACGTTAATGCAATGTTCCACCTAAGAGGAAAAATTTTGCAATACGGTCGAGAAGCACTGATCAATGAAGGATTCTTTGAGACTCACACTCCAAAAATTGTAGCTACGGCAACAGAAGGCGGAACCGACCTTTTCCCTATGATGTACTTTGACACACCTGCTTTCCTCAATCAATCCCCTCAACTTTTCAAGCAGTTGTGCATGTCTGGTGGACTCGAACGAGTCTTTGAAATTGGACCTGCATTCCGCGCCGAAAAGCACGACACATACCGACATTTGAACGAATTCATCTCCTTTGATATCGAGTGTTCATGGGCGAACGATGATGATGTAATGGGCGTGCTAGAACGAATGATTCACCACATGTGGCAATCGGTCGCCAATGACCCTGAATCTCAACAATTCATCCAGACGATTAATGCTTACCGAGCAACCCAAGATGAAGAACCGGTGGAAGTTATCGTCCCAGAATTACCGTTCCCAAGATTGTCATATTGTGATGCGATTGAAACCATTCAACGCAAAGGTGGCAAAATCGAGTGGGGAGACGATATCGATGCTGAGAACTCCGACCTCCTTGCGGAAGACTTGCCTCAATTTTACTTCCTTCCTCGCTGGCCAATGGACCTCAAACCGTTCTATATTCATCATGTTGAAGGTGAAGATGGTAGCACTGGACGTCAACTTAGCAGAGGTTTTGACCTTAACTTTGGAAGAGATGAATTGACCTCCGGCGGTCAGCGTGAACATCGTATCGATGTTCTCATTGAGAATCTAAAAGGCATGGAATTGGATCCAGAAGAATTTGAGTTCTATGTCGCTGGGTTCCGTCATGGAATCCCCCCGCATGCAGGATGGGGATTGGGTGTGGAGAGAATCTTAATGAAACTCACCGGATCCAAAAACGTTCGCGAAACAGTTCTGTTCCCACGAGACCGTCGACGAGTCAGTCCGTAAGCCAAGATTTGACGTGGGAGTGTTCAAAAACCTCACCTCATTGCTACGCTTCATGCATGAACTAATTTATTTTGGATCGCCAGGATTTGCCGAAACTTCACGATTTTGCCTTGAACTCTCAGGAATTGAATGGAAAAATACCGTTGTTGACTGGGACGGATATATGCAATTAAAACAGCAAGGTGAATTACCTTGGGGAGTCCTGCCAATCATACGTACTCCAGACGGAGTTGTTGCTGAATCAAATGCCCTACTCCGATACACTGGAGCCTTGGCTGGACTCGAACCTGAAGACCTCTTTACCCGTACAAAAGTCGATGAATTAGTCGAGGTAATCAACGGATGGAGAGAAGCGTTCATACCCACTTTCTCAATCGAGGATATCGATGAAAAGATAGCGGCAAGAGAACGATTATTTCATGAAGGCGGCAAAATGGATTTGGCAATGAAAGCTATTTCGGAAGTCTTTGAGCAATCAACAACCGGGTGGTTAGCAAACACTGAAAATATGACCATTGCAGACATTAAGGCATTCATGGATACCTTCAACCTCTTTTCAGGTGAATTTGATGGGGTAACGGGAGAAATGTTGGCGAATTACCCCTCTTTGCTCGCATTCCATGAGAAGATGTCAAACGAACCAAAGGTCAAAAAATATTATGACAATGATGACAAAGCAAGGTGGATGTATCGTCCAAATGCTTTCGAAGATATCGGTTCCTCACAGCATATCTGATGGTAAGTCTCTCGAAGAAAAACGAGTCACGGAGCCATCTTTACCAACAAGGAACTTTTCAAAGTTCCAACGAATATCACCACTATGGCCATCAGCACCAGTCGATTGACTGAGTTCACGAAACAAAGGATGCTGATTATCGCCTTTGACCTCAATTTTAGCCATCAAGGGAAAGGTCACATTGTATTTTGAAGCAGTGAAATCGCATATTTCTTGATGCGTACCCGGTTCTTGACCTCCAAATTGATTGCATGGGAAACCAACCACGGTGACATTACTCACAGCGGATGCAGCTTGCAAATCGGCATATTGCTTGGTAAAGCCACACGCACTTGCAACATTCACTATAATCCAGTGCTCAGAACTGGAGTCCGCAAGCATTCGCAGGGTTGTCAGTTCGCCGTTCATTTTCTCAAATTCGATATCCAATGGGTTACTCATGTAGCAATCTCTTTGATGTCACGATTTAAAATGTTGTAAGTACGAACCAAAGAGTAAGGGTGATACATGACGCCTTACAGCATTCGGTTATGGCAGTCGACCGCATGCAATGGGGAGCGGAAGACTGGCAATTTGCTGATTTACATATGCCCGACGATCCGTCACCTTTCCAAAAGAATGGAGGTATACCATGCATCATGCTCATCCATGGTGGCTTTTGGAAAAAATCGTGGACCAGTGAATTGATGAAACCAATAGCTCAAGACCTTGCTGAAGCAGGGGTAGCGGCTTGGAATATCGAGTTCAAAAGATGGAGTGATGGGGATGAAGGTGTCTGGATGGACACTCTTTCTGATGTCTTACGGGCTTGGGGGCAACTCGCACTTCTTCCCGGCATCGACATCACAAGATCCATGGTAATGGGCCATTCCGCAGGAGGTCACCTCGCGCTGTTATTGGCAGCAAGAGCAGAGAGAAAACCATGGCTAGCGATTGCTCAAGCCCCAATCACAGACGTCATTGCTGCAGACCAAGCAAAACTTTCTGATGAGGGTGATGCGGTAAGAAGATGGATTGGATGCAGTCCAGAGGAAAACCCAACTTTGTGGGATCAATTAAATCCGATTAATCACTTACCAGCAGCACCGGTTTTACTTATCCATGGAGACAAAGATGTTGATGTTCCTAAGCAACAATCAGACACATATGCACGTGTAATGAGTGCAAAAGGAACCGATGTGCAAAAACTTTGGTTACCTGGTGACCACTATTCGCTCATCGATGTAGCATCTGATGATTGGTTGGTGGAATTGGATGCAATTCTTGACTGGCTTTGAAAAACGAAAGACCCTTTGAGGAGTACCCTCTCGCCTCATCATGGACCTCTTAGGCGAAGACTATCCCTACGCAACAAATGCACTCTCGGGAAAGCATGTATTGGTTTGTGGTGCTAGCAAGGGAATAGGTGCTGCAACTGCTAAGATGATGGCAAAAGCGGGAGCAAATGTCACAGTTAGTGCTCGGAGTCATGACGATTTAGTGAGTCTCTGTGAAGAATTGGCTCACCTTGGTAACGGTCTACACGCACCTCTTGTACTCGACCTTGAAGATACGAATTCCATCCAACCTGCAATTCGGATTCTGGTCGAACAACGTGGCCCAATTCATATTTTGGTAAACAATGCAGGAGGACCGCCTGGCGGTCCATTACTCAGCAACTCTGTGGAAGACTTTGACGCTCCTTTCAAGCGACATCTTCACGCCGCCCATACACTGACGCAAATCTTGGCACCATCTATGGAAGAAGTTGGTTATGGAAGAATCATACAAATCATCTCAACCTCTGTCAAAGAACCAATTCCAAACATCGGACTCTCCAATACTCTTCGTGGTGCTATGGCTTCATGGGCGAAAAGTCTGTCTCGTGAATTGGCGCCATGCATTACCATCAACAATGTATTACCTGGATTCACGAACACTGGACGATTGGGTTCGCTTGCCTCTTCCATACATCAGCGAACTGGAAAAAGTATCGAAGATGTACATGAGGGGTGGATGAGTCAAGTGCCAATTAACCGTTTGATTGACCCACTGGAAACTGCATCTGCGATTACCTTCCTTGCCTTACCTGCATCTGGAGGAATTCGTGGAGTAAGTTTAGCAGTCGACGGTGGTCGATTGAGAAGTATTTGATTACTTTTTGATATCGAACCACACAGGATAATGGTCTGAAATATCACTGTCCGAGAATGATGTGTCGACACCCCAGGTTCCAACGAGCCGTCCATCGAGATCGCCGTTGGTCACAATGCGATCGTAAGCACAATAACTGTCAGAAACGGTTGTGTCAACATTGTTTTCAATAATCCAAGTGTAATTCGAATGGGCAAGTGGTGAGTTCGAAAGTTCATTGGATGAAACATAAGAACATGCGGCATTAAAATCACCGAGGATTACAACTTCTGTTTCATTTGGATTATTTTCAAGATAGGTGTTTACCACATTTGGCAATGCATTAATTTCATCAATCGTTTCTTCGCCTGGTTTGGTGTGAACGGTGATAAGGCTCAAGTCAAAACCAGTTCCGGTTCCGTTGTTATCAAGAACTTCAAACTGCCCGATAAACGGTTCTCGTTGGAATGAATCGTCGACGCTATCGTTGTGCAAAGTACCGTTTCCAATGGCGTAAAATACCGAGGTATTGTAATAAAATGCATATTGTTCTTGCGATGATTGATCGTCGTCTTGCAAACCACTGCGAGGGCTTAGAAGCATGTCCCAAGGTGTTGATGACTTGGCGTTTATCGCATCAAGAAAATCATAAGGGACTGTTTGGTCGATGTCTTTTATTTCTTGGACAGCTACCAAATCATAGGAAAGAATAATGTCAACCAGTGCATCAATAACGGCTGGTTTACCCATTTTTGTTTCACCGAATACTTTGATGTTAAATGATGCAATACGAGCAACTTCTGAACGGTTGAGTTCTGGAGCACGTGCCTCTTCAGACGATGAATTGTTTTCAATGTAAATCGTTGTCGTTTCATCTTCGCCTGGTATGAAGACATAAACAACCTCTGAATCCCCAGAAAGGAGAGATTGGAGAGCAATCGGAGCGAGAACAAGGATAGCGACGAGGCTTAGGCCCTGTAAATATCCGCTGTAGTCACCCATAACAAGTGGTAGACCCTTCTGGTTATCAATATTTAAGTTCATAGAAACTCAACACATAGGTTCTTGACGCGCGCAGATAGCGCACAGCCATGAACGGGGAAGTTAGTCCTGAGCAAGCGCGTAAAATTCTCGACATGCTCACAAATGGTGGTGCGATGGATGACCTCAATACGCCCTTAGCACTTCACCTCTCATCATTGGCCTTAGAACTTGAAGATGCAGACCTTGCAGAACGTCTTCTCCTCCATGGTAAAGCAAACGCAACCGATGAACTGGAAGAAGGGTGGGCCGACTTTGAAAAACTGAAATACGATGAACATGGAATCGACTCCTTTGCTGAATTAGGTGCGAAATCCGAGTCGATTGAAGGTGGGACGGCCCTAGCAGCAGCTGTTTCACATCATGTCGCCTTGTTGCATTTGAGCAAAGAGGAATATGAAGAGGCTCAGACATTTGCATCTCGTTCACTTCGACTTCGTGAAAAGATAGATGATTTGAGTGGAATTTCTTATGGACTTGCTCTGCTCGAAACGTGTTCAAAAAAACTTGAGGATTATGATAATGCTTTGGTTCACGGAACACGACGAATTGAACTGGCTATGCAAATGAAAGACGAAGAGGCCCAAATTGAGTCAATGGCCGACTTGGCTCACACTCAGGCTACAATTGGAAATTTTGCTGCTGCAAAGGATTTGTATGAACAATCACTTGACCTTTCAGTCGAACTTGAAGACCTCTCAGGACAACTTGTTGCACGGTGGGGACTTGCCGATCTCGCTGAGATCGCAGAGGATTATGAAACGGCTATGCTGCAACTCTCTGATTGCCTGCATTCATTCCTCAATGCAGGCCTTCCTACCCCAGTAGCAGTTCGACAACGTATAGAAGACTTGACGAATTTTAATTCCGCTGGTTCTAAAGAGAAATCAAAGAAGTAATCATCGCAAATAGCCACACTCGTTATGATGTGGATTCGATTGGAAGGATTGTTGACGGCCATGGAGCATGATATTTTCTTCTCAATTAGCCAGACTCCGGATTCTTCGGGGTTGATTCCTACTGAGCAAGAGATGTTTGCGAATTACTTTCAACAATTGGAGTGTGCTGACGCACTTGGTTTCGGAGTCGGATGGCTTGCTCAAGCCCATTTATCGACTGAAATACAGAAGTCAAACAGTCAACCTGTCGTGCCGCACTGGCAGGGGGAGGTCGGGCTTTGTACTGACTTTCCTCAACTTGCAATGGAATCTTTCCGCCGAACAAAAAACATCGAAATTGGTAGTGCGGTCGTATCTATCCTCGCATCTGGCGGTCCGATTGCACAAGCCGAAAGAATTGCGAATACACTTCAGTTACACGGGCTTAATCCAGAAGAGCATCGCAAACTGCATGTCGGTTTTTCAGCTGGAAGATTTGAATTTATGGCCCGCCCCTATGGGATTACGCCTCGTAATTCGATTGAAGAGGCAGCATGGCCTGCACTACGAAGTCAAATATTCATGGAGGCAGGTGACATCTTTTTGAGGTTGCTTCGTGGAGATGTAGTCAATTCAAACATGACGCGTTCCACTGTTTTACGTAGAGACAATTTCCGAAGTGATGAAGATTGGGAAAAAGTCCAACAAGCCGCTGTTGAGTTTGAAGATTTGAAATCAGCACCCGAAGAAATCGAAATCCCAAAACGATATGTCTTTGAAGATTTGAAAATAGTACCCCAAAACTTCCGTAGGGAATTGCTCGTCATGATAGCGGGAACACATGACCCAAAAACACAAGTTTTCCTCAATTCAATTCTTCCAGTAAGAGTATTCAATTTATCGATTACTAAACCAGAAATCATTGATGCTACTCATGAACGAATGCGAGAATCATTCCACTCAGATGGTGGAACTTGGCAACGCAGAGATATGCCTCGGACTTCGTTTGTATTTCTCAATGCTGAACAAAACCTGACTCCTGAGCAACAAAGCGCGGCAGCCAATGAAGAAGCAAAAGCAGCCCTCGGTGCTTATTGGAATGCTCTGGAAGGAACGATTGACCCCTCAAAGGT
>MDTC01144868.1_pt1 | contig 10682 bp, 5 predicted proteins | sample 811181 | NCBI WGS metagenome assembly MDTC01 (sample SAMN05326644, study PRJNA326480) | marine metagenome | isolation source: seawater | place: Pacific Ocean: North | collected 2011 | reverse complement strand
GTTAATACCTGCGCTGTTGTTGAAAAGGTTAAAATAAAAGTAAAAAAAAGAACAAGAGTAGTTTTGTTCATATTATATATTATTAAAAATTCTCAATTAAGATATATGAAAAATATCATATTCGCTAATATATTATTAAAAATTCTAATATATTATTAAAAATTCTAATATTTAGAATTTATTCATTTCAATATCTAAAATAGTCTCGGAAATTTATTATCTTGATTGAGCTATAAATGAAACGGTATCTTTTAATGAGTGTAATTAGCTATAAAATTCGTACTAGGCTTTTATTATTTGCCATAATATTTTTTCATTCGATTTATTTTTATAGTCAGACAGAAATAATAACTGGGACTATCACTGATAACAAAGGAGTGCCCCTGCCTGGAGTCAATATATTAGAAGATACAAAAACATATAATGGCGCAGTCACTGATTTTGACGGGAATTTCATTTTAAAAGCGAGCGGTGATGCTACATTAATTATTAGTTATGTAGGCTTTATTACACAAGAAATAACTTTGAGTGGACAAAAAAATCTTTCTATAACTATGGAAGAGGATCTTTTTGGTTTGGATGAGGTAACTGTAGTTGCATATGGTGAACAAAAAAAGCAAAGCGTTATAGCAGCTGTAACCTCAGTTGATCCCGTTGAGCTAAGAGTTCCTACTAGCAATCTCACCTCATCAATTGCAGGAAGAATAGCAGGAGTTATTGCATACCAAAGAAGCGGAGAGCCTGGAAGAGATAATGCTGAATTTTTTATAAGAGGAGTAAGTACTTTTGGCTATGCTAGATCTCCACTAATATTAATAGACGGTATAGAAACAACTTCTACGGATTTAGCTAGACTACAGCCTGATGATATAGCGAGTTTTTCTATTATGAAAGACGCCACAGCTACAGCATTGTATGGTGCACGAGGAGCTAATGGAGTTATATTGGTCACAACAAAGGAGGGGAAGCAAGGAAAGGTTAAGGTTAGCGTACGTTATGAAAAAACATATTCTACTGCCACAAAAAATGTAGAAATAGCAGACCCAATTACTTATATGAATTTGCATAATGAGGCATTAGCTACGCGTAACCCATTAGGAGGCAGAATATATTCTTTAGAAAAAATATTAATTTCTCAAGATCCTAATAGAAATCAAATGGCATATCCAACAATTAATTGGTTTGATGAGCTCTTGGAAGATTATACGCTAAATAGCAGATTTAATTTTAATGTTAGTGGAGGAGGAAAAGTAGCTAGATATTATTTAGCTAGTACTGTTAATACTGATAATGGAAATTTAAAAATTGATCCGCAAAATAATTTTAACAATAACATTAACTTTAAAAGAATATCATTACGCTCTAATATTAATATTAATCTTACTCCTACAACGGAAGTTGCAGTAAGATTTTCTGGAAATTTTGATGATTATAACGGCCCGTTAAGTGGCGGCGAGGAAGTTTATAAGCAGGCAATGCAAACCAATCCAGTTCTTTACCCTAAGTATTACTATCCAGACGCTCAATTCCAAAATTCAACACACATCCTATTTGGAAATTATGGACAGTTTGGAGATTATCTTAATCCTTATGCAAATATGATAAGAGGATATAAAGATGAGAGTTACAATAATTTATTAGCAACAGTTGAAGTTAAGCAAAATTTAGATTTTTTAACTAAGGGGCTTAAAGTGAGATTTCTAGTAAATACCTCTAGATATTCTTTTTATAATTTGGAAAGAAAATACAATCCATTTTACTATACACTGGCAAATTATGATTTTCAAAGTGATCAATATGCTTTAATTGCTTTAAATCCAAATCAAGGAACGGAATACCTTGAATATCATGAAGGGGCTAAGACCATTGCCAATACGGTATATTTTGAAGGCGCATTAAATTATAATAAAACAATCAATGAGAAACATGAAATCTCAGGGATGCTAGTAGGCATAATTAGGGAGGAAAAATATGCGAATAATGGAAATTTACAAACCTCACTTCCTTACAGAAATATGGGACTTTCAGGCAGGTTTACATACGCCTTTGATAGCAAATATTTTGGAGAATTTAATTTTGGATTTAATGGTTCTGAACGTTTTGCAAAGAGTGAACAATTTGGATTTTTCCCATCATTTGGATTTGGATGGTATGCTTCCAATGAAGATTTTTTTGAGCCTTATCAAGACATTGTTACTAAATTAAAATTTAAGGGCACATATGGTTTGGTAGGAAATGATCAAATTGGAAGTTCTGCAGATAGATTTTTTTATATATCACAAGTAAACCTAGACAATGGATCAATGGGATCAATGTTTGGTCAGGAATTTAGCAATTGGATTAATGGAGTTAGTATTGATCGATATGCTAATGATCAAATTACTTGGGAGAAAGCAACTATGATGAATTTAGGTGTTGAATTGGGGTTATTTGGAAAGATAGATTTTCAAGCGGATTATTTTACAGAGTATCGATCAAACATTTTAATGGATAGAGCTCAAATTCCTGCTACAATGGGCTTGCAAGCACCTATTAGAGCTAATGTTGGCGAGGCATCTTCTAAAGGTTTTGAATTTACAATTGATTATAAAGATGATTTGAGTGCTGACTGGTTTATTTCTGCAAGGGCAAACTTTTCTTATGCAACTAGTAAGTATGAGGTATATGAAGAATTAGATTATGTTACTGCTGGGCTTCCTTGGAGGTCTAGAATTGGATTAAATTTATCTCAACCTTGGGGATATATAGCTGAAAGACTATTTATTGATGAAGCAGACATTGCAAATTCTCCAGTTCAAACTTTTGGAGACTACATGCCTGGAGATATAAAATATAAAGACATTAATAATGATGGGGTAATTGATATTAATGACGAAGTTCCGATTGGATATCCAACTACTCCAGAAATTATTTATGGATTTGGAGTTTCTTCTAGCTATAAAAATTTTGATTTATCATTTTTCTTTCAAGGATCTGCTAGATCTTCATTTTTTATTGATGCTTACAGAACATCTCCATTTATAGATACGAGTGGGTCGGCAATTGGAAATAATGCTCTACTTACTGCATGGGCAAATGATCATTGGTCAGAAAATGACAGAGATTTATATGCTGCATGGCCTAGGCTTTCAGATCAATTAATAGACAATAATAACAGAAATAGTACCTGGTGGTTAAGAGATGGATCATTTTTAAGATTAAAATCTTTAGAAATTGGGTATTCAGTAGATGAAGAAATTGCAGGAAAGGTTATGTTAGAATCGGCAAGAATTTATTTAAGTGCAACTAATCTTTTTACTATAAGTAAGTTTAAGATATGGGATGTGGAAATGGGAGGAAATGGATTGGGATATCCAATTCAAAAAGGAATTAATTTAGGAATAAACATGAATTTTTAATAAAATGAAAAAATATTTTACAATTTTTCTAGTAATGTTAATTTCTTCTTGTGAGAAGGACTTTTTAAATGTAGTCCCAGATAATATTGCTACCATTGATTTAGCATTTAATAATAGAGCAACAGCTGAACGATTCTTATCCACATGTTACACCTATATACCAGAGCATGCTCATGTAGAACAAAATTTTTCATTATTGGCCGGTGATGAGATATGGTATTATGCAGAAAATGACTTTTATATGAATAATGAAACAAGCTTTAGATTGGCAAAAGGGATGCAGAACTCGACATCTCCTTATTTAAATTATTGGGAAGGAGGAAGAGGGGCTCCACATAGTTTATATGTTGCTTTGAGAGATTGTAACATATTCCTAGAAAATCTTGTTTCTGTCCCTGGTCTTGAAGAAGATGAAAGACAAAGATGGCTTGCTGAGGTAAAGGTGTTAAAGGCTTTTTATCATTTCTGGTTACTTAGAATGTATGGCCCTATTCCTACAATTAAAACAAACATATATGTAGGAGCATCAGCAGAAGAAGCCCAGGTCCCAAGGGAGTCAGTTGACGACGTAGTTGCATATATAGTTGAATTGTTAGATGAGGTTATAGAAAGTGATGCTTTGCCAGGGATTATAAATTACATATATACTGAGCAAGGAAGAATGACATTGCCGATTGCTAAAGCTTTAAAGGCAAAAGTTTTAGTATTGGCAGCTAGCCCTATTTTTAACGGCAATACAGATTTCAATGAATTAATTGACGCTAATGGGAACAATTTAGTAAGTCAAACGTATGACCCTAATAAATGGATTCTTGCAAAAGATGCTTTGTTAGAAGCGATTGCTTCTGCAGAATCGAACGGCCATATGCTTTATGAATTCACAGATCAAATTCCAATTAATGGAGATATAAATCAAATAATTATACAAGAGCTATCTCATAGAGCAGGAATCACAGATCCTTTTAATAGTGAAATAGTTTGGGCTTTTGAGCCAGCCTGGACTGGAGATTTACAGCAATGGAGTCAGCCTCGATGGACTCCTGATCATCAAGCATTATTTAATTACACAAAGAAATCTCATGCCCCTACGCTTAATATGGTTGAAACCTTTTATACAAATAATGGAGTCCCAATTGATGAAGATTTAACATGGGATTATGCTAATAGATATGATGTCACAACAACTTCAGATAATGACCAATATCATACATATTATGTTGAGGATGAATATAGTACAGCTAAATTACATTTATACAGAGAACCTAGATTTTATTCTTCTATTGGTTTTGATGGAGGAAAATGGTTTTCTTTAGAGACTACAAATATTGAGCAGATACCACATCTAAATGCTAAGGCTGGAGCGCCTTCTGGAAAAAATGGGTTTGAGATATATTCTATAACTGGATATTTTGCAAAAAAACTGGTTCATTATGAAAATATAATTTCTTTGCAAGGATCTACCATTAAAGGATATTCTTTCCCTATTATAAGAATGGCTGATTTATATTTAAATTATGCCGAAGCTTTAAATGAAACAAAAGAGTCTCCTGATTCTGAAGTTTATGAATACATTCAACGTGTTAGACATAGGGCAGGTCTTGATATTGGATCAGATTTGGTTTCCACATGGGCACAATACTCAAGTAATCCAAGCAAACCAATGACAAAAGAAGGGATGAGAGATATTATTAGACAAGAGCGAATGGTAGAATTAGCCTTAGAAGGACATCGCTATTGGGATATAAGAAGATGGAAATTAGCTGGAGATTATTTTAGTAGACCTATAAGAGGATGGAATATTTACAGGCCTGATGTTGAAGGATTTTATGAAATAGAAAATATATTTTATAGGAACTTTTTAATAAAGGATTATTTATGGCCAATTAGTCAAAATGAATTATTAAGAAACCCTAATTTGGTTCAAAATCCAGGTTGGTAATAATATTAATATGAAAAGTGTAAAATTTATTTATAGATCTTTAGTTAGTTTAGTTTCAATCGTTGTATTAGTTCTTATGACTACATGTACAGATGATTCTGGACATGGCCCCTATGGATCAGACTCAACGCCCCCCGGAAAAGTTATAATTAATCAAGTTATTAATACACCTGGAGGAGCAGTTTTATATTTTACCCCACCATCAGATGAAGACCTGCTTTATATTAAAGCATCATTTGAAGATGAAAATAATCTTGCTAGAGAAGTAATTGTATCTGCTGTTATGGACAATTTAACCATTGTTGGTTTTGCTCAGCAGGGGACTTATCCCGTAGATGTTGTTGCGGTAGATAGGGGAGAAAATGAATCAGAATCTGTTATTGTAAATATTTCTCCACTTGAAGCTCCAATTCATGCTATATTAAACTCTATGGTTGGTGCTGAAGATTTTGGTGGAATTAATATTGCATATGAAAACCCTACAAGAGCTGCAGTTTCTTTAAACATGTCAACTTTAGATGAAAATGGTAATATAATTTTTAGAGAATCTTTTTATACAAGCCAAGCAAATAGTTCTTATAGTTTTAGAGGATATGACCCCGTACCAACTACTTTTGTAATCTATGTAGAAGACCAATGGGGAAATCAGACAACTACAAGAAGTTTTGAAGCAACACCATTAGAAGATATGTTTATGGAAAAAGCTTATTGGGCAATAGAATCAATGCCTGGAGATGAAAGTTTTAGTGAATATGGATTTACTGCTAATCAAATATGGGATGGTTATTGGAGTAATCAATGGAATTGTGGCCATACTAATTTTTTGCCCTTACCACACCAATTAACATTAGATTTAGGTCAAACCGCAAAATTAAATAGATTCAAATTATATCAGAGAGGAGGATCAGAATTATATAAACATGGCAATCCAAAAATATTTAAAATTTATGGAAGAGAAGATTTAAATTCATTGCCTATATACGACCCTGATGATCCTGGAGACGGATGGATTGATATGGGGACTTTTGAGTCATTTAAGCCTTCTGGATTGCCTCCAGGGTCTAACACACAAGAGGATTATGAGTTCCAGGATAATGGAGAAGATTTTGTTTTTGATTTTGCTGCACGCCAACATAATATTCGTTATATAAGATTAGTAAATATAGAATCATGGAACAATCAAATGGTGACGGTAATTGGAGAATTGTCCTTTTGGGGGACTTTAGTTGAATAATTAATTAGAAAATTGAATAGAAATAAAAATATTATAGATAAGTTATTTAAGGCTTTTTTAGCTTGCATCCTGTTTTTTCTCATTTTTTCTTGTGGAGATATAGACTCGATTCACGAGGAATATTTACAAGGAGAAACTATTTATGCTGGCAAGCTTGATACGCTAGCAATTAGACCTGGATATTATAGAGCGCAATTAGAGGGTCAAACACAATTTCTTGGAAGTTCAAATCAGTTAATTATTGAATATGATGATCAAGTAGATATTTACCCACTAGAGGAAGGAACAATTGAGGACGGCATATTTAGTTTGATTTTACCAAACTTAGATGAAAAGTCTTATGAATTTACTATTACTACTCAAGATCCGATTGGAAATTTATCTGTCTCACAAGTTGTTGCAGGAAGCGTAGTAGGAGATATTTTTGTTTCTGATCAAGATCCAAGGGAAGTTGAAGGATACTCATTTGACTCTGATGGAGAGTATGTAAATTTTTATGGTAATGCAGAGTCAGAATATGTAGTTTATACCTTAATTGATTATGAAAATGAAGCTGATGAAATCGTTCGAGATACTGCTTTTTATGATGATAATAGAGTGCGATTAGTTAATTTAAAACCTCTTGGAAATATGCAGACTACTTCTGTGATTCAGTCAGGATTAAATGGTATAGATTTTATAGAATTAGATCCTTTAGACTATACATTACCAGAACTGCCATATTCTGAATTAGACAAAAATTTTATTAGACTTGTCCATATGCCAAGTGATAATCCGGGAACATATAATAATGCGGATCCAGATGAGTATTTATTTGATGGAGATGGTGATTGGAATGGAGATGATACATTTAGCTATCATTCAGGGCCAAACAGTATTCCGCATCATTTTACAGTCGATTTAGGAGTATTTACAGATTTAAGAAAAATTAAACTAGACATGGTAGATCCTGATTCCAATCCAAATAATAATCCTACAGAAATACAAATTTGGGGAAGGGATAATCTAAATTTTGCTGAAACTTCATCGAGTGATGAGGCCGAATTTATTAATGCTAGCTGGCAACTTTTATATGAAGGCCAAATTGATGGATTAAATGAACAAAGCCAAAGCTTTATTATTTCTCCAGCCTCTAGCCCTATGCGATACATTAGATATAGAGTAAAATCTTCTGTTGGAGGGAATAGCGCTCAATTAACAGAATTAACTTTTTATGGAGAAAATACAGAGCCGATTGAATTGGATAAATCCTTATTTTCACTAGCTAATATGCCTAGTGATAATCCAGGAACCTTTTATGGAGCTAATCCCTCTGCATATTTATGGGATGATAATTCTCTATGGTCAGGAGATACTAATGGATATCATTCAGGAGAGAATGCTGTCCCTGGTCATTTTACAATAGACCTTGGAGTTACCACTCAGCTTGCAAAAGCAAAGCTGTATTATAGACCGACATGGAATTATGTAGGAAATAATCCAACTCAAATTCAAATTTGGGGTATAGAAGATATAAGTTCTGCACAAACACTCCCTATCTTCCAAAGCTCTGGCAATGATGTTACTTCTTCTCCAGTTCCAATTAATGCTTTTCAAAATGCAGGCTGGCAATTAATAACTGAGCAAAACATTAATGGCGCTAGTTCAGAATATATAGAATTTGACATACCCCCTGGGCCAATGTCTAGATATATAAGAATAAGATGGGTTTCAACTGTTGCAGGAAGTGCATGTCAATTTATTGAAATGACTTTTCATGGAATGGGGGCTTTCCCCGGGAATTAATTTTAAATGCAAATTAAATTGAATAAGAAAAGAAATACATTTTTCGTTTTTTGCCTTTTTTTCATCTTTTCATATTCTCAACAGTATTCCGATATAGTTGATACTAGAATTGGGTCTAAAGGAGATGGTTTAGCTTGCGGATACTCATTTATTGGCGCTTGCTACCCATTTGGTATGGTACAATTTACGCCAAGTTTTTTTTCACCTCACAAAGGTTTTGTGATTACCCAGTTAAATGGGGCAGGCTGTTCTAATTTCGGAAATTTTCCTGTACTTCCCATTAATGGCTCTATAAAGAATTCACCTTTTGATATGAATTCATTTCCAAGATATTCTAGTATTAATAACACTGTAGCTGGATATTTATCTGTTGAAATGGAAGATAATATTACCAGTAATTTAACAGTGACAAAAAGGTCTGGTATAGCAAATTTTATATTCAATGAATCAGAGAATGGGACTGTTATCATTGGCTCTGGTATTAACTCTTCAGATTCAAAATACATTACAGATGCTAGAATAGATGTTACTTCAAATTCTACTTGTGAAGGCTATACAAAAGGTGGAGAATTTTGCGGAACAGAGGTTCCTTATAAAATATATTTTGCGGCAGAATTTGATAGACCAGCTAAAAAAACAGGCACGTGGAATGGAAGAAAATTAACTAATAAATTAATTAGTAAAGGAAAAAATTCAGGCGCTTTTTTCACTTTTGATACCTCTATTAAGAATGAGGTAAATTATAGAGTTGCCATTTCATTTGTTTCTGTTGAAAATGCAAAAAAGAATTTAGATGCAGAGAATTTGAATTTAAGTTTTGATGAATATATGAATAATACAAAAAGTGTATGGAATGAGCATTTAGGTAAAATTCAGATTAATTCAGAAAATAAGGATAGGCTAAAGCAATTTTATACTCATTTTTATCACAGCTTAGTCCATCCAAATATAGTGAGTGATGTGAATGGTGAATACATGGGAGCAGATTTTAAAAAACATCAAACAAGCAATAATAGAGATCATTATAGTTCATTTAGCGTATGGGATACTTATAGAACTCAAGGACAATTATTAGCAATGTTATATCCAAAAGAAAGTAGTGATATGATGCAGTCCCTTGTTAATTTTGCTGAACAAGCTGGAGGATACGGTCGATGGATTTTAGCTAATATTGAAACAGGAATCATGCAGGGAGACCCAACACCAATTTTAATATCAAATTCTTATGCTTTTGGTGGAGATGACTTTGACCATGAAAAAGCTTATGAATATATGTATAAAGGAGCCATGATACCAAGGCTTTATTCTCAAAAGCAGGAAATAAGACCTTACCTTGAAGAATATATAAATAACGGACATACGTTTGCTTCAATGATGTTAGAATATACTTCATCAGATTTTGCTATTGCTCAATTTGCAGCACAAGCATTAGAAAAATTTTCAGATGCTGAGATGTTGATTAATAGAGCTCAGAATTGGAAAAATATTTATAATCCAGAGATAAAATGGCTTAATTCAAAATTCCCAAATAATGTTTGGAAGAATATAACTCATGATTGGAGAGAAGGGACATATAAAAATTATTTTTGGATGGTCCCATATAATCTACAAGGATTAATTGATATTATTGGAGGGGATCAAGTTGCAGAAAATAGACTAGATATATTATTTACAAGATTGGATGCAAGATATGAAGATGATTGGTTTGCTTCAGGAAATGAGCCTGATTTCCATGTACCGTGGGTATATAATTGGATTGGCAAGCCTGAAAAAACCTCTCAAACTATTAACAGAATTTTAACCCAGGAATATGATAGTAAGCCTAATGGACTCCCTGGAAATGATGATTTAGGGACAATGGGTGCATGGTACGTTTTTGCTTCAATTGGCTTATATCCAATGATCCCAGGCATTGGAGGGTTTTCAATAAACATTCCTCAATTTCAAGACATTTTAATTGATTTACCAAACAATAAAAAATTGCAAATAACAAAAAAGGGACCTGATAGCTTTATTATTGATTCCTTATTTTTTAAAAACAAACTTCATGATTCAACATGGATAGATTGGAATAAAATTAATAATGGCGGATCCTTGCATTTTGAAACTACTGATAATAAAAAATCAAATTGGGGTAAAAGCAAAACTCCGCCTAGTTTTAACTAAATTATAATTATGAAAAAAATATCGAAAAACGGAATACCAATTATTCTACTATTAATTATAGTAAATTTTTTATTTTTTAGTAATTCAAAAAGTATTGACAATGGCTTGATTAAATATGTTGATCCATTTATAGGCTCAGGAGGTCATGGCCATGTTTTTG
>MDTC01240447.1_pt1 | contig 10683 bp, 9 predicted proteins | sample 811181 | NCBI WGS metagenome assembly MDTC01 (sample SAMN05326644, study PRJNA326480) | marine metagenome | isolation source: seawater | place: Pacific Ocean: North | collected 2011 | reverse complement strand
TTCTAATTCAAAATTTTTTTTTACTCATACTCATGGTATTTCAGATATTGATATGGCCTTAGTGTAATTAATTTATTCAGATTGATTTAAAGCTTTAATAAAGTTATAACTACCGTCTAATAATTTCATCTGTTTTTCACATTTTGTATCAGGATCATTATTAGATAGTAAATAAAACATAAAATAATTTTCTATTTTTTCTAAATAAGGTTTTAAGATATCTCCAATTAAAGGATTGTCTGAATTATAAGTTTTTTTAGGATCATAAGAATTTTGAATATCCGTTAAAATATTATCGAAAAATCTGTCTTGATTATTTGGAACATCAAATCTATTAAATACATTTTCACCATTATCAAAATACATATTATTTCTTCCTCTAATTAAATCTCTAAAATTAAAAGTTGCTGCTTCTAATGAAGTTTTAAAAGGTTCTGTTTTATCAAATTTTTGATTGTATTTATCTTTTAGTTCTAAATAAGGATCTGATTGTCTACTAATATAATTATCAGAATTATCCTTTTTTAAAATGTTTTTAATAATATAAACTATAATGCCTAAGATATTTTCATTAATATAAATACCTTCAAATGCTCCTTTGGTAGCAGATTTTATTCTTTCACTTTCTTCTGATGATATCTCACCAAATAATTTTAGATTTATTTCTTCTATAATTTCAAAATGATTATTTTCTATTAAATATTTCATTAATTCTAAAGCCCCATATTGAGCTTTAAAATCATCTGTACTTATATTTTTATTATATTTTGCCGTTATCTTTTGTGTTAAATTATCTAGATCATTACTAAAATCATATTCAAATCTATCACCATAATTATCTTTATCTTGAGAAGTTACTACAGTAAAATATTTTTTATTCATAAATTTATTAAAGACATCATTATATTCCTGATAAACAGTATTAAGAATTATTTTAGCAAAAATGCTATTAATTGTAGGTAAATATAGAGGATCTAAAAACATAGCTGCTTTGGTAAATTTATCAATTTTTGGTTCTTTATTAATTTTAATATCTTGAATACCATCTACAAATGTATTAATAATATTTTCTTTACCAGGTAAATCCATAACAATAAAAGGAACATATTCTTTATCTATCAAAATTTGAAATTCATAAAAAACTATAGATCTAGAACTAACTGGATTATTTGAAGTAGATCTAATTCTTCCAGCTTCTAGTCTTTCTTTATCAATTGCATCAACTATTGTATCAAAGTTTTTATATTGATCATGGGTTATAGTTATATAAGAATCAATATTATTATTTAAATCTTCACTTTGTTTAATAAAATCTCCTATAGCTTCATCTTTTTTTTCTAAAACTTTATCAACATTAACTTCACCTCCTTGTAATTTCAGTACATATTGATATACAGATTGATGATGTTTATGTTGAGCTCCATTTTCAGGATTCCAATAAAAGAAATATTTAAAACCTTTACCATATAATTCAAAAACTCTAAATAAAATTTGGCTGTCATTACCAGACTTTATATTCATTAAAGTTCTTTGTAACAAACCAGGAAATTGGCTACTTCCAAACAAAGTAGCTGTTTTACCTACTCCACTATAACCATAAGTTATTAACATTGTTCCTTTTTTTTGTGATATTTGTGAGGAAAGTCCCATGTATAAACTCAGAGTATCATTATCTGGAAATTCTTGAGTATTAAATACTTCCGAAAATTTAACTCCATTCTCAACAATATTTTTATATTTAATGTCTAAATCTGTTACTTTATTATCATCATTTAGTAATTTTTCACAATTAAATCCATCAACATTTAATTTACTAGAATCATCTTTATCTCTGGTAAAAATAAATTCTTCTTCTATTCTATTTTCTATGGCTCTATTTTTATTACCTATTTTATAATCTTTAGATGTATCCCAATAAGGATCATTTATAAAATTTTTTGTATATACCATTTCATTCTGAAAGTCATTTATTCTTGCAAAAATAGACACTTTATCACTAAACATATGTTTATAATTATCCAAAATATCCTTGAATAAATTTAATAAATGAAACATATTTTTCACATTATCCTGACATTTTTCAATATCAATATTATCTCTTTTATCTATTTCAGCTAATTTTTCTGTTGAATTATTTTTCATTTGTTTTAAATTACCTATTTGTTTTAAAAAGTCTTGTAATTTTTTTAGTAAAATTAAATGATATTTTTTAAAATACATGATCACTTGAGAGTTATCCTTTTTCTCAATCTTAACCAATATTGAATCTATAATCCTTTTATAATAATTACAAGTACCCAATGAGATATATTTATACATCATAGTTTCTTCAGTAGCAATCTGTCTAGTAGTGCTCAAAAATAAAAAGATTTGATAAAATGAAACTTGTAAATATAAGATATTATATGCTTCAATTACTTTATAATATTCACTTAAGATTGAATTTAATGTACTAATAGATTGAGAATATTCTAATGTTTTTTGCATAAGTGTGTCATTTTTATCAATAATATTTAATCTTTCAACTTCTACTTGAGCTGTTCCACCTAATTGTGAATTAACTTTTTTTTGTTCAAGTTCTTTAATTTTATCAGCAATTTGATTCAGCCTAAAATTATATTTATCTTTATTTTCAAGTTCTCGTAATATGATGTCTAATTCATTAATAATATTATTGATCTTAATATTAATTTCCTTTTTTTGAATATTATCTCTATATAATGGGGCTGACAAAGGACGATCTTTTGTACTAACAAACCTATAATTTTTACCAGTAATTTTTTTAATAAAAGTTGAAATATTATCAGGGGTTACATTATTATTATTTTTTCTTTTTATTTTATTAAATAACTCTTTTATTTGAAATAGTTTTTGAATATTTAAAATATATTTTGGGTCTAATTGTAGCTCTCCTCTAAAATTAATTGAATTAAATAGTTCTATATGTAGTTCTTTAATTTTTTCATCATTGATATTAGAAATTTTAGTTTGTAATTCATCTTTTTCTTTTTCTAATTCTTGAATTTGAATTTCTATTTGTTGAATTTGAATTTCTATTTGTTTATTAAGTTCTTCTTTTTTTTTTGATTCTTCAAATTTTCTTCTTTCTTCTTCTTTTTCAGGATCTTGATAAAAAACACTCCCTTCAGATTTATCAAATGTTGGATCAGCAATAATTTGTAATTCATTTCTTTCTGGTAAATTGAGTTGTACATCTGTTTGTAATTCAGCTACAAAATTACTGATTTCTTGATATTTACTATCAATTTCATCACTTTTAACAGGATTTAGTTGAATCATGTAATTTTTTAAAGAAACAATATCTGGACCTAAATCATTAGATTTGATTGAGGTAAATTCATCTTCTTCAAATTTAGGATATAACGTTTGATTATAAAAATCTATTTGTTGTTTAGTATATTCTGTATCATTCTTATATTGTTCATATTGTTCCTTAATTTCAGATATTTTTTCTTCCAGGTTTTCAATTATATCTTCAAAATCATCAGGATTACCTTTCAATTGTGTTTTAATATCATAATATTCACCTACAAATTTTTCTGAAATTTGATCTAATTGTTCTTTTTTTAAATCTATTGGTACATCTATTATAACTGGTTTTTTGGCTATTGATAATTTTAAAGTATCATCTTCTAATTCCTCAAAATTTATATTTTTAAAAAGATTTAAACTTTCATCAATTAATTCTTGACTTATTTCACTAGCATTGTCTTTTTGTTTTACTTTAGTTATATTTTGTTTAATAGCTTCAATCCTTTTAGATAATTGATTAATTTCTTTTAAAGCTTCTTTTATAGGTTCATAATTTATTACTTTTTTTTCATTATTGTAATTTTCTAATAAAGCTTTAATATCCTCTAATTTTTTAGTTAAAATCTTAGGATCTTGTATAACAATTCTTTCTCCTCCCTTGATATTTTTAATTAATTTACTAATATTCTTTTTATCTTTCTTAATTTTATGATACTGATTTTCAAAATTTTTAATTAAAATGTTTTCCATTTTATAATTATATATTTTATAATTATAAAATAATTTTACATTATTTTTTAATTAACATGTTTTTCCATTTCCTTTATTAATTGATACAATGATAAGTTTAATAAAGCAATTTTATCTTTGTTTTTTTCAAATCCATTTTTTTCTAACTTTTTTATTTTTAAAATTATTTTCTCTGCATTATGAACTAACTTATTATAATATGTTTGATTAATCATTTTAATATATAATTTAGTTTATATTATTTTCTTATTATAAATTAATGGAATTTAACCAAAAATTAAATAATCAATTAAAATTACTTTATAAAAATTTAAACAAGTCTATAAGAATTTTAGAAACTATAACTATAATTGATATGATAGGAGGAAGTTCAAATTTAAATCCAATAATTAAAGAAAAATGTTCTGATATTTTTAGTAAATTTAAAAAGGAAAATATTAGTTTGTCAGATTTTATTAAAATTCTTAAAGACAATAAAGAACTACAAGAAATATTAAAAATACCTGAATTAAAACCTGGTGAAAATTGGCAAAATAGTGAAAATCTAAAAAAATCTCAAGAGGTATTTTCCAAAATAAATAATATTCAATTTACTGATAAGAAACCTAATTTAAGTAATTTTAATGAAGATGTTTTTAATGATTATTGTGATAATCAATTAATTAATTATGATGATGAATTATTTAATGATACAAATTCAGATGATTTGATAAAAGAACTATCTGGTTCTCCTTTAGAATCCAACTCAGAAACATTAAATAATATAGAATCGGCAAAAGAATATGTAGAGGAAAGTAGAATATTAGCTAGATCTACACAAGAATTCATAGAAACAATCAATAGAAAAATAGAGCCCAACTCAATAATTACTAATATTGATTGTAGTTCTGGAAAATCTATAGAAGAATGTGCTAATGATATCTTAAATAAAATAAAGAACTTAGCCTTATTAAATAATACTATTAAAAATTTAGATTCAGAATTAGATACTCATTTTGAGAACGAAAGAAAATTTATACAAGCTTGCCAAGAAAATAATGTTTTAGAAATAAATAGATTGAAACGTATTTTAGATAATCTACAAAATACTTATTATTGCGAAGATTATATAAATTAAAAAAAAATATATTAAAAAATAATTTCTATCCTGAGTATATATTTATACTATAATGAATTCTGAAATAACAGTTTACAGACAAAAAAAAGTCGATCAACTATTAAGAAATCTTAATAGATGTAATAAAATTTTAGAAAATATTCAAAAAATCGATACCTACATCCAACAACAAGGTGGTAATGTTGATGGCATTCGAAATTTAATAACTGCTGTAGGTGAAAAAAGAAATGCTATCAAAACTATAGAACCTTATAGCCTACCTCAAGATACAGTACTTGTATCTCAAGAAGATATTAGAAAACAACAAGAAATTGTTGCTGAATTTAGAGCGTTAGCTGAAGCTGTTTCTAAATTAGTTAATACACAAGTTAAAACACAAGGAGGTCCAATAGGAGCTTCAGAAAATCCTTTTGGAGATTTAGAATTAGAAATTCAAAACGTTGAAACATTACAACAAGCATATAAAGCAGCAGTAAGAGATGGTCCGGAAGGAGAAAAAACAAGAATTGAAACAGAATTAAAGGATTTAGGTTATAAGGATGATTACTTTACACAAGTTCAAAGAGAGGTAGCTGATGAAAAAGCAAGACAAGAAGAATCTCAAAGACAAGGACAAGGACAAGGACAAGGACAAGGACAAGGACAAAGACAAGGACAAAGTTCATCATCAACAGCTAGTGTATCAGGTCCTGAATCACAAAGTAATAACCCATCAAACATAAGACAAACAAGTGATCAAACTTCTAATGTAACTTCTAATGTATCAGGTTCTCAATCACAAACTTCTAATGTATCAGGTTCTCAATCACAAATTTCTAATACATCAAGTAACCAAAGAACAATAACTAACCCACAAGGAACAAGAACAAGTGACCAAAGAACAACTAACCCACAAGGAACAAGAACAAGTGACCAAACACAAGGAACAGGTAACCAAACACCAAGAACAAGTAACCAAACACCAAGAGCAAGTAACCAAACACCAAGAGCAAGTAACCAAACACCAAGAACAGTAACAACTAACCCAAGATCACAAGGTAATAAATACTTTTACCAAAACTACTATTAAATAAAAAAATATTAAATTATTTAAATCTAATATTTTTTTTCTTTATAATTTTATATTAATGAATTATAACTTTGAAAGAAATAGAATTAATCAATATATAAAATTCTATAATAACACAAATAAAAAACTAAAAAAATTAGGTGGTTCCACTAAAGAAATAATTAATTTAAATCAAGATTTACAAAAGGAAGATGAAGAACCTGCTAAATTTTTTTACCCACCTACTATTTATCCACAACCTATAATGTCTTATCAATATATTACTACTGATCCAAATTTGAAATTAGACAATGATTCTAAAAAATATGATATTCAAAAATTAGATAAAAATATTGATAATTCAGATAAAAATATTAATAAAGCTGATTTTAGTAATATGAGTGTGGCTAATAGTGGTAAGGAATTTAGAAATAAATTTTTAAATTATCAAATTGAATCTAAAAAAGCTATAAAGCAATTAATTGATGAGAATAAAGAATTAAAAGATAAAATAAGAGAATTAACTGATTTAGTAAATCAAAATTTATAACATCTTTAAAATTTCATCTTTAGTCATAATTTTTATATTTTTCTTTTTTGCATCTTTAATTTTTCCACTGTCTCCATTTTTGACAGTTTCATCTTTACATACTAAAATAGTAGTATTGCTGGAAACACTAGTCTTTACTTGGCCTCCAGCTTCTATAATTTTTTGTTCTAAATCTTTGTCTCTAAAACCAGTAAAAACTAAAACTTGATCTTTCATTTTTTGATTCTTAGTTTTAGTTGCTTGTTTAAATTTAACAAAAGATTTAATCTTATCAAAGAATTGATTGAATTCTTGTAAATGATCTACAAATTGTTTAGCTGTAATTGTATCAAAACCATCGATTTCTTTAATTTTATCTAAAAGCTCACATTTTGACATAGATTTCAAACTATCTAAAATATCTGGATAAACATCCAAAATTAATTGAGATCTAGTGCTTCCAAATCCATGTCCAAATAAATTACTTGCACCCATTAGTAAAGCTAAATCTGTTTTTTGTAATACTGAATGAATACCTTGATGAACTTTGTCTACAGTTTTTTGTTTGAATCCATCTACTTCTAACAAATCAGCTTTAGTTGCTTTGATAACTTTTTCAATAGAATCTAATCCAACATCTACCATCTTTTTGACATTACCTTCTCCTAAATTCTTGATATCCATCTTTTTGAAAAAGTAAACCATTTCTTTAACAGTTACATCTTTATTAGCTTTTTTGTTTTTAACAATAATATCAACACCTGATTTTGTCCAAGTATATTCCATATCTGGCATTTGAGGTGTTTTTGAAGCTTTAACTATTTCCAAAATATGAGGAATTACATCTCCACTTCTAACCAACTTAATTATTGTTCCAGGGCCAATTTTATTATCTTGAATATATTTGGCATTGAAAGCTGTCACTCTTGAAATATCAACTCCACCTAAAGTCTGAGTTTCTAAGAGTAATACTGGATTAATATATCCATCTTTAGAAACATTCCATTCTACTCCTAAAACATTAAAGTTAGCTACTTGTTCATCCAAAACATCTTTAAAAGCAAAAGAATATTTAGGATTAGATTTATTAGCTCTTTTATGTTTTTGATTGTTAGTAACAATAATACCATCCATCAGATATTTAGATTTGGATCTTCTAATTTTATAATAATCACTTAAAATTTCATAATCTAATTTTTCAAATTTCTTGGCATGAACTAATTTAAGACCCAAGGCTTTAATCATTTTGTATTGTTTTTTAATTTTATTAAATGGATCCACTACTTCATAAATCACTAAAGATAAATCTTTGGCAATTAAAGGATCTACATTAATGCTATTAACAACACCAGCTACAATACTTCTTTCATTTGCCTTATCATTACAATATTTTTCTTGAAAAGTTTTTTTTTTCATTAAAAGTTCTCCTCTAAATGCCATTACATTAGTTTTAGATTTAAGTTTATTATCTTTAACATAATTAGCAACTTTATCTGGTGTAGGAACTCCGGATAAGTATTTTAATAAAAAGCTAATATCTAAACCTTCTGTAGCAGTTCCTCTAGTATATAAGCCAATAGTTTTATCTTCTTTATATACTAATAAAGCCGATATACCATCTAATTTATCACTCAAGTAATAAGGACCAGAAAACTTTTTTAACCATTTGTCTAATTCTTTTGAAGGTGGTTTTATTTTATCCATACTATACAAGGGGTAATCTAAAGTTACCTTATTTTTAGCATTAACATTTGAACCCACCTCTTTTAAAACTTTACTTTTTGGTTTTTTAACTTTTAGAAAATCTATTAAAAGATCATATAAAGCATCTGATAAAACAGGATCTTCTGTATTATAATATTTATCAGCAGCATGCTTTATCAATTCTTCAATTTTAGAAGGACTCAATTCATTAACAGAATTGAAGGGGTCTTTTTTAATATCTTTGATTAAAGTCTCCATAATATTAATAAATCTTTAAGGTTTTCTTAAGTTAATTTTCTAAATATCAATTTTTTAGTAATTTAAAGTAATTTTAATTTAAAAATAATTAAAGATAAGGTATTTTAATATATTATAATGGAAGCACAAAAACTTTTTTACTTGGAAGATAAAATAATGAAATTACCTGGTTTATACCTTATGTGGACAATTCTTTTTGTCGCAAATTTTGTATCACTTTTAGTAGATGACACTCAAGGTGTTAGCAGAGACTTTAATGTTTGGTCTAATGCTATTAGTGTAATATATGGTTCTCTAGCCTCAGTTAACAACATTTTTGGTAATAAAATGCCATCTAGTATGTTGTTAATTGCTGGTCCTGTACATCAATACCTTCATTGGTTATTATTTGCTTATTTTGGTGGATCTGATGTATTAGGTTCTCATGCTGTTGGTGTAATGAATTGGATTTCATTATTTGTAGTTGGAATCTTTAGTATTGATATGATTATCAAAACTTGGGTTATTGCTATTTATCCTAATTATTACACTGATTATGTTAGACAAGAATTACAACAAAATAATAACAATAATAATGATAATCTTTAAATAAAAAAAATTTTTTTAAATTTAGTTAAAGATTAATTAATTTTTTAGTCAATTATGAAATTTTTAAATTATTCAATTTTACATAGATCAGAATTTTGCTCATGTTGTAAAAAAAATTTAAATCAAATTTATAAAGAAAGTTTGGATAAAAAAACATCAGAATTACTAATTGTATCACAACTTAATAAAGATATGATAATTCGAATTAGTTCATTTTTAATCCACAAGAATCATAGAGTAATTTATCCATGTAATTTAAATATGCTATCAACTAGCTCAAAAATAGAACACGCTGATAAAAAAGACAATGTCTGGTTAGCTCAGAAACGATTTTGTAACAATTGTTTTAAGATAGGTTTAATTAGAAGTTTATTTATTCATGAAAAAAAGTTGCCTTATAAAATATGGCATATAGGTTATTTTACTTATCAAGAAAAATTAGCAGATAAAAATAATTATTTGAAAAAAATAGATAATTATGAATTACCCAAAATTTATCACATTTCTTATAATAGAGAAAGATTACCTAAAACAGAAAATAATAAAGTTTTTATTACAGAAAGATAATTTCTATTGAGCTAATTCTTTAGAATAATATACTTCTGGTGAATCTAAATTTGCTGTCAAGTATCCTATTTTTGTATTATTTAATACAATATTTACTAATCCTTCATTTATTAATTCTTTTAAAACTTGCATAGCAGTATCAATATTTTGATTTATTAAAGGAATAGTTAGATGAGGTATAAAAGAAGAATAATGATAATGTTCTTTTCTAAAAGAATAGTTTCCAAATATTTCCCATGCTTTTTTATGAATTTCTTGAAATCTGGTATTATAAGGAGTACTCAAGTATAATATACAATTATCTCCTCTTTGAAAAATTCCATATCCTTCAATCTTTATAATATTTTTAGAAAATTGATTAGCCAAATTATCTATTTTTGAATAAAGTGATGTTTTATCCCCAATATCTATATTGCTAGAATGATGTAATAAAGTAAAATGAGGTTCTAAATTTTCATCTATTTTTAAAACTGGTCCTAATTTATTATTAACTTTTTGATAAATTTGATTAATAATTTGTTTAGTATCATTATCAAATGTTAAACAAATTCCTGGCATATTTATATTACAATATAAAAATATTTTTTTATACTTTAGATCTTAATTCTAAAAATAATTGTTCTAATGATATTATTGGATTACCGTGAATGTCCATTAATTTAATATACTTGGGTTTAAAATATGGCATAACAATATCAAAATTACTATACCTATCAAAATCCACTCTAGATCTATGAACCTTAAAAAATATTAAAGATACTTCTATTTTTTGATCTTCAACTTTCTTAATAATAAAAGGTTTACCTTTATTAAATCTATCATCATGATAAAACCATTTAATAAAAGTAT
>MDTC01014164.1_pt1 | contig 10683 bp, 9 predicted proteins | sample 811181 | NCBI WGS metagenome assembly MDTC01 (sample SAMN05326644, study PRJNA326480) | marine metagenome | isolation source: seawater | place: Pacific Ocean: North | collected 2011 | reverse complement strand
TGCAGCGATAACCGTGCACCATTCCGCCTTTGCCAATTTTGAGGAGATTTAAATAACCTTCCAACTTCACCACTATCTTCGGTGCCTCGATATCAAGCCGGGTATCTACATGGGTTTCAGGCTGATAGACCAATGAGGGTGGGCCAACGAAAATGTGATATTCTTCGCGAATACTGAGAAACGTGTAAAAATTATCGACACTTGGCTCTGCGCTGCAGACTAGGACGAATTGAAGGATTGTCATTCAGACTCGTGGGCATGATCTCTGCGCAGGAAAAGTACCCTATGAAAAGTACCCTATGAAGGTCCTCAATTTCACGGCTTCGGCTGTCCTGGTGACCCTGGTTTTTTACCTTCTTGTTGTTGGTGAGACGCTGCTGTTGCCACTGGTGATTGCGATTGCGTTCTGGTACTTGATCAACACCCTGGCCCGAGGATTCAGCAGAATCGAAGTTGCTGGTTTCAAATTTCCGATGCCTGTCTGCCTAGGGGCGTCATTACTGACATTTTTGCTACTGATTTGGGCGCTGGTTAATTTTCTCAGTGCCTCGGCAGATGATGTGTTGGATGTGGCGCCTGTCTATCAGGAGAATTTGACACGTCGTCTAGAGTCACTTCCATTTATCGACTTCACTGCCTTCGAGGATCGTAGTCTCAGTGAATTTATCACCGATTGGATCAATATACCCTCTTATGCTTCATCGATAGCCTCCTCTTTTGCTGGCATCCTAGCTAACGGAGGACTCATTCTAATTTACCTGGGCTTCTTGTTCCTGGAGCAGGGGCATTTCAGTAATAAAATCTCAGCGCTGGTGAGTAATCCTGATAGGGAAGATGAGGCACATCGCATCATCACGCGCATTCGAGACGATATCCAGAGATACATAAGCATCAAGATGTTTACCAGTTCCCTGACTGGAATATTGAGTTTTACATTTCTATTTGCGGTAGGGGCGGATTTCGCCGCAGTCTGGGGTCTCCTGATTTTTTTACTTAATTTCATTCCGACAGTGGGTTCAATTGTCGCAACGACTTTCCCAGCCCTCATAGCCCTGGCGCAATCGGACGGATATACACTATTTGGTTTGGTGCTACTTGGCATTGGTGCGCTGCAGATTTGTATTGGGAATATTCTGGAGCCGCGACTGATGGGTTCGTCCTTCAATCTCAGTCCGGTTGTGATTCTGCTCAATCTCGCACTTTGGAATGCAATTTGGGGAATCCCTGGTATGTTTCTATGCGTCCCTTTCCTCATCATTGTGGCTATTGTGCTCAGCCACTTTCCGCAGACGCGCCGAGTGGCCATCATGCTATCCAGTGACGGCAATCTGCGGGTGCCGGAAGAAAAAATAATCACCAATTTCAGCTTTACCCCAAGCTCATCGAGCCTGCTGGGAAGAAGCGATGAAGAGAATTCGGGCTAGTCCAAAGCTGAATTCTCGTGCCAAAACCCGCATGTTCGCTCCATAAACAGCATGGGGTCCTTCGCTAATCCCTGACAATTGGCTAGGATTAAAAAGAATCTCGCATTTTTTCCCGGCCCTGCGAGCACTTAGGCCTGCAACCTCCAGCCAATAAGCGCTATAATTCCGTGCCTCTTTAAACGGGGTGGATGCTACGGACAATCACTCTAATTCGATAATCAGTGCTTTAAAGTTGGTCAGATGAAATCTGCAGAAATAAGACAGAAATTTCTCGAATTCTTTGCCGCAAGAGACCACGAGATAGTATCCAGCAGCCCACTGGTGCCGGCGAATGATCCAACCCTGCTATTCACTAATGCCGGGATGGTGCAGTTCAAAGATGTATTCCTTGGCGATGAGAAGCGAGAGCGAGTCAGGGCCACCAGCTCACAGCGCTGCGTGCGTGCTGGTGGCAAGCATAATGATCTCGAGAATGTGGGATATACGGCTCGCCACCATACTTTTTTCGAGATGCTCGGGAATTTTTCGTTCGGAGACTATTTCAAACGTGAGGCTATTCAGTTTGCCTGGGAGTTTCTGACTGCCGAATTGGGATTGCCTCCGGAGAAACTCTGGATCACCGTTTACAAGGAAGACGATGAGGCTGCGGCGATCTGGATGGATGAAATCAAAGTTGATCCAGACCGATTCTCCTGGTTGGAGGAAAAGGATAACTTCTGGGCGATGGGTGACACCGGTCCCTGCGGTCCTTGTTCTGAAATATTCTATGATCATGGGCCCGACGTTCCTGGTGGTCCACCAGGCAGCGCTGACGAAGATGGGGATCGTTACATTGAGATCTGGAACCTGGTCTTTATGCAGTTCGAACGTAAAGCCGATGGCTCGATGATGCCATTGCCCAAGCCGTCGGTGGATACCGGTGCCGGTTTGGAAAGGTTGGCGGCAGTGCTTCAGGATGTGCACAGCAACTATGAGATAGATTTGTTCGCTGCTCTGATACGCGATATCGCCAAAATTACCAATACTCAAGACCTCAAAAATAACTCACTCCGAGTGATTGCCGATCACATACGGTCTTGTGCCTTTTTAGTTGTCGATGGCGTTATTCCCTCAAATGAAGGCAGAGGCTATGTGCTCAGACGCATCGTGAGGCGCGCTGTCAGACATGGATATCGTCTCGGCGTAAAAGAAGTCTTCTTCTATAAAATTGTGGCGTCCCTTGCTCGCGCTATGGGTGAGGCTTATCCAGAGCTGTACCGAAATCAGGAATTTGTCGAAAAAGTCCTGATGGAAGAGGAGCGTCAATTTGCGCGCACGCTTGAAAATGGAATGTCAATTCTAGAAAAGTCTATCGCAGAATTACAGGGAAACGTTATCGCCGGTGAGACTGTATTCAAATTGTATGACACTTACGGATTCCCTGTTGACCTCACGGCAGACATAGCCCGCGAACAGAGCCTCGTCCTTGACATGGATGGGTTTGAGGCGGCTATGAAAGTGCAGCGTGAACAGGCCCGTGCGGCGAGCCATTTCGCTGCAGTAGACAAGCTTAATCTTGAAGATCTTGCTGCGACTGCATTTACTGGTTACACCAGCCTTCAGGGCGATGGTAGGGTATTAGGGATTTATTCATTGGCGAATGAAAAACTGCATACCGCCCCTGTTGATTCTGAAGTGATCGTTATTCTCGATTCGACGCCATTTTACGGAGAATCCGGCGGGCAGATCGGTGATAGCGGGTTTCTGGAAAATAGCAGTGGGCGCTTTGAAGTATCGGATACTCAAAAACAGTCGGATATATTCCTGCACCGCGGCAAATTGGCAAGCGGTAATATGAATGTTGGTGACCAGGTCCGCGCATTGGTTGCAGGCAATGACCGCGCAGCGATTACCTTGAATCATTCTGCAACCCACCTAATGAATGCAGCACTTCGCAATGTTCTCGGTTCTCACGTCCTGCAAAAAGGTTCCCTAGTCGCAGCTGACAGGTTGCGCTTCGATTTTTCACACAATTCTCCAGTCAGTGCGGCAGAGCTTAAACAAATCGAGGAACAGGTGAACGCCAAGGTTCTTAGTAACTCCCGAGTGGACAAGGAAGTCATGGGAATTGAATCGGCTCGTGAAAAGGGTGCCTTGGCACTGTTTGGTGAAAAATACGGTGATGAGGTGCGTGTCGTTTCAATGGGTGGCGACTATTCCATTGAATTCTGCGGCGGCTGTCATGTTGATCGAACGGGTGATATAGGCCTGTTCAAGATTATGAGTGAGTCAGGTATTTCTGCCGGCGTGCGCAGGATTGAAGCGGTCACAGGGCATGGAGCATTGGCATTGGTTGAGAGGGAAGAGTCGATAGTTCGTGATGCTGCGGCACTGCTGAAATCCGGCACAGATGAAATTCTCGACAAGCTGACGGGCCTGATCAGTCAGAATAAGGCCTTGGAAAAACAGCTCGAGCAAATGAAATTGAAAATGGCGGCAAGCGCTGGTGATGACCTCAGCGCAAGTGCTGTGGAATTGGCTGGTTCCAAGGTTTTGGTCGCGAAGATGGAGGGTTTTAACCCCAAGTCGCTGCGGGACACAATGGATCAATTAAAGAACAAGCTAGGTACCTCTGTGATCGTGCTGGGCAGTGCAGGTGATGGCAAGGTAAACCTGGTGGCTGGTGTAAGTAAGGATTTAACTGACCGGGTGAAGGCCGGTGAGCTGGTGAATATGGTCGCCCAACAGGTGGGGGGCAAAGGTGGCGGAAGGCCAGATATGGCGATGGCCGGTGGAAGCGAACCTGAAAAATTGCCCGCCGCGCTGGATAGTGTGCATTCGTGGCTGGAGGAGCGCCTCAACCAGGTATAGCAGACATGGCTCTGATTGTTCAAAAATATGGTGGCACCTCAGTCGGCTCAGTCGAGCGAATTGAAGCGGTCGCAGAAAAGATTGCCAAATTTCGTGACCGCGGCGACGACGTTGTAATTGTGGTATCCGCCATGAGTGGAGAAACGAATCGCCTGACTGCCATGGCCCTGGAAATGATGGAGCAACCGACGCCAAGAGAAATGGATGTTCTGCTTTCTACCGGCGAACAAGTAACTATCGCTTTGCTCTGCATGGCCTTGGAAAAGCGCGGTTACGGTGCACGCTCGTTCACTGGTGGTCAGGTTCGCATCCTTACTGATGAGGTGCATACCAAGGCGCGAATTCGTGAGATAGATAGCACTCGGATCATGGCGCAATTGGACCAGCAGAATGTCGTCGTGGTTGCGGGATTTCAGGGCGTAAATGAGCATGGTTGTATAACCACTCTCGGGCGGGGTGGTTCCGATACTACGGCGGTTGCATTGGCTGCAGCTTTGAATGCAGATGAGTGTCAGATCTATACCGACGTCAAGGGTGTTTACACGACTGATCCTCGCGTGGTTGAAGATGCACGCCTACTTAGCAGTATTACTTTTGAAGAGATGTTGGAGTTGGCCAGCCTTGGGGCCAAAGTACTACAAATTCGCTCAGTCGAATTTGCGGGCAAATACAAAGTCCCGTTAAGAGTCCTTTCCACTTTTGAAGAAGGTCCAGGTACCCTTATTAGTCTGGAGGAATATACAGCAATGGAAGATCCAAGCATTGCAGGAATCGCATTCGAACGCGATGAAGCCAAGCTTACCGTAACTGGTGTCCCAGATGTTCCCGGTATCGCCTACAACGTGATTGGTCCAGTGAGTGATGCTGGTATTGAAGTCGATGTCATTGTGCAAAACGCGGCAGAGGATGGTACCAACGACATCACCTTCACAGTGAAGCGTGCGGAGGGCGACAGGACCAAGGCAATTCTGGACACCGTGTCTCACTCGTTAAAGGCTCGCGAGGTAATCCTGGACAAAAAAATCTGCAAAGTCTCTCTGGTTGGTGTGGGTATGCGTTCCCATGCCGGCATTGCCAGCAAGATGTTTAAAGCCCTTGCGGAAGACAACATCAATATCCAGATCATTACTACCTCAGAGATCAAAATTTCGATTGTCATCGAGGAAAAGTACCTCGAACTTGCGGTGCGTGCGCTTCACAGTGCCTTCGAATTGGGTGATACGGACGCTGAAAACAGCAGCAGTTGAGTTAGTCAGGCGGCTAAACGTGGCCCATTTCCGGCTCTAAACGGTTGGCAAGGCGTCAATATAGGCAGATACTAGGGACATGCTGCGGGCAGAAAACTGAACTCAACCCGGTCCAACTTTCTGAAGAGCCCGCACTGTGCGGGTCAGCGTGCGCTGGGCGAAGGTTGTCCGACAAGTTCGAAAATTTGAAAGAGTTGGAAGACGCGAGTCAAACGGGAGAAACAACCAGGAGAGAGAACGCGCTCCGTTATCGGGCAGTTACAATTGGCCCGACGGCCTTTCGGGGCTTGACCTGCATCGAAGGAGTCCACAAAGGAATGATTAATGGAGAATTACAATGTTGATACTGACGCGCCGTCTCGGCGAGACATTGATGGTTGGGGATGATGTAACGGTTACCGTGCTAGGGGTTAAGGGTAACCAGGTCAGAATTGGCGTGAACGCACCCAAAGAGGTGGCAGTTCACCGCGAAGAGATTTACCAGCGCATCCAGAAAGAGAAAGGCGGCGATGAGCAGGGGAAAGGGGAGTCTTAGGGCTCTGGTTTCCTGACATTTGGAGTTCTGAAAAACCCGGTCATCGGTTTGGTGGTCGGGTTTTTGGCGTCTTGGGGTTCCTTACATTAGCGGCCGCGATTATGTGCTATGTCTCATATTGCCCATATCAAACTTGGCTTCAGCCTAAAAAATAGGATCAGCTGTTTGTATTTCATCAATACTTTCTAAGGAGCCCCTTCCTAAGATCCAAGAAAACAAGCGACACCTAACATAAATAATCATTGATAAGAGGAATGTTATGACCGTATCAATTGAGGCCCTTGGCGTTTTTTTAACACTTTTGTATCTGGCCTATGAAGTTCGACAGAACAATAAAATAGCGATGTCAAACGGCCACCGCGAAATAAGTAAGCAGCTTTCAGAATGGTACTTTCTCTTTAAAAATCCCAAAACCTCGTCAATTTTGACAAGAGGGTCACTTGACTTTTCCTCGCTAACGCCGGAAGAAAAACTTGAATATGACACTGTAAGGCATCATCACTATCACATCTGCGAACAAATATTTTATATGGGTAGGGGTAAATTAATTCCTAGCAACGTTTATGATGCTTTTATGACAGGCACTGCTATATTTCTCTCATCAAAAGGTACTAGTGATTGGTGGGAAGATTCTCAGCAGATAACGTATGCACCAGAATTTGTTGCTGAAGTAGAAAAATTTCGTTCTGAGGCAACTGATCTGCCCGACCCGATGGTAAGTTTCCCTCCATTCAAATATACCTTGGAGTTACTTGGGGAAACCGGATTAATAAAGCAATAAGTTACTGCACTTGAGCAATTATTTACTGACGAACGCCGAAAGGAAGCATGATACCGATAGCAACTAAAGTTAATCTGTGTTTCCGGGGGAGATATAGGCAAGCCAGTCACCAAGTCTTTTTGAGGTCTTCTGAGTGGGCTGTTAAACCAGAGAAAGGTCACTAGTGCGAGTTTTCCTCTAGCTCGAATCTCCGTTTTACATTGTTTGTGACGACCGTAAGTGTGTATCTATGTGGCCGCTTAAATAAGGGAATTAGTTGACTATAGGTTAACGGACGTTACTTGTAGTTATGCAGCATACAGCTTGAAGGAAGTGTTACTTTAGTGGGCTTAAGAAGCTAGTCTGCTGCCATGTCGTATCTCGCTCGAGCTTGATCTATTCTATTAAGATTATCGAGTGCCCATGTTCCTAGGGCGCTTGCAGGCTCGTGAAACGACTTACCCATTTTTGATAGCGAATATTCGACCTTAGGTGGAATACTCGGGTGGTACTTCCGATTTACTAGGCCGTCACGTTCAAGTTTCTTCAGGACCAAACTCAACATGCGCTGTGAAATTCCTAAATTTCGCTTCAGTTCGTTGAAACGCAGCGTCTCATATTCGGCAAGTGAAATAATGATGAGCACACTCCAACGGTCGCCGACACGCGTCAATACTTCATTGATTCTAGTGCAATTAGGGCATTTTTCGGGCGTGAGCATTTCGGTCTCCTTAGTGTTACCTAGGTTCAAGCGTGTATCTTCTTGTTGAGACTTATAGTTTCTAATAGGATGTCGGTTACTAAACAATACCACTATATCCAGAAAGAAAGGATAGGACAAAGAATAATGAACAAGACACTCTCAGATCTTCTTAGCTGGCGTTATGCCACGAAAAAAATGGACCCAACGAAGCCTGTTGCTCAAGAAAAAGTAGATAAAATTATCGAAGCAGTCAGGATGGCTCCGACATCAAGCGGTACGCAGCCTTTCGAACTTATTGTCGTAACAAACTCAGATGTACGCCGTCAAATTTGCAAAGCTGCGAGTGACCAATCTCCAATCATAGAGTGCTCCCACCTTTTAGTGTTTGCTGCATGGGATACTTACACTGAAAACCGTATCGATGAAGTTATAAACTTAAACATTGAGAAGCGAGGCGATCTGCCTTTAATTAAACAGTACTACGGAAATCTAAAAGAAAGTTACGTGCCACGCGATGCTGAGATTAATTATGCTCATGCTGCGCGCCAAGCTTACATTGCTCTGGGTTTTGCTATGATCGCAGCGGCTGAGCAGGAGGTCGACTCAACACCAATGGAAGGTTTTGACCCTACTTCAGTCGACAAAATTTTAGGACTGAAAGAGCGTGGTTTGAGATCTGTCGTTTTGTTGCCATTAGGCCATCGTGACTCGGCAGGAGACTGGCTGCTAAATATGCCCAAGATTCGCAAAGCACGTGAGACTATGGTCACGGTGGTCGATTAAGTCGTCTTTTCTTGGACTGTCAGAGTGGCTGTAACGTTAATTGTGTCTGCTACAGTTTGCTAGACACCAATCAGCGTCAGACCCATGGAAAACTGCACATTTTGTAGATGTTGACTTGTCTTGCACAGAGGAAATGAAGTCAGCCTATTAAGTATCTGCGGAGATACGGTAACAATCTGTAGAGTCCAATACAGACCCCCGGGGAGTTAAATCAAACCACTTTCTGTACGTTATGAAATTAGGTGCTGATAGAGTCGAAGAGAACCACTTGCCTGAATGCAATGGTGCTACAAAAAGAAGGTTTTTAAACTATCAAGATATTGATTTAATTGAATATTTAAATATTGGCGGAGAGTGAGTCCGGCATACTCTATAAAAAACATAAACAAGAACAATATGCTACAGAACTTTCTTACCGATTTCCTGCGAAAATACCCAATCTGGTACCCAAATTTGTTTGCTTCAGAAGCATAAAACAACCCAAGAATTGGGATTCGAACCCAAAGGTTGCTCTCTAGTCGCATCTCAGGCAAATCATAGGCCCCCATCAAGTTTTTGCGCATATCATCCAGCAATCCCACCCTACGGGGTGCCCCCTTCATCCAGAATGGTTCCATACGGCGCGTATACGTAATAATCTGCAAACATGGTGAGTCACTTTCAGGTTATGGCTACTCTAGTAGGAGTAAGGGGTCTGGATACTGGTTGACCGTTGTAAACTTGATGTAACCGAACCGTCACCCTGCAAAAAAAGAGTCTTCAGACCGCACCTGCTTCTCAGAACGGGACTCCCGAAGGCGATGAATAGAGTGATCTCTTTATCCCGACGTAGGCATTAGGTTGACGAATGGTTGACTCAGGTTTACTTTCGAGGTCAAAAGTCTACAGACCATCATGAACAGATATGCGCGACTTTGGATCGGATTCACTATAGCTCTTGATAGTTATGCCTTTGCGCAGCTACCCACATTACCGACTTCCACCAATCTGCTACACATTCCCGTCGTGGAAGCCCAGATTGAGGATTCCTTGCTGTTTGTCCAGTTGGGGCTTCAGGCTTCTGATGACCACAGCACATTTGCTTTGACTAATGTGGTCGAGTTGGACTTGCTCACCTACGATCGAGACGACTGGAAGCACTGGGAAGACTTTGACGGCGATTGCCAGAACACTCGACATGAGCTGCTCATAGCTACCAGCGAAGTTGGGGTGACTTTCACCCAAGCCTCAAAGTGCACTGTCGCGACCGGCCAATGGTTGGGCCCATATACGGGCAATACTTACACGCTTGCTAGTGACCTAGATATTGATCATGTAATCCCACTGAATTATGCACACAGGCACGGGGGTGCGGTCTGGTCTGCTTTCGTTAAGAAACTATTCGCCAATGATCCTGAAAATTTACTTGTCGTTGACGACGGCGAGAATCAATCCAAAAGCGCGCAAGGGCCGGGTGAGTGGATGCCACCTAGTGAGTCATATCATTGCGAGTACGTTCGGAAGTGGCATTTTTTGGTGAAAAAGTATGAGCTGGTTTTGGCAGCGCAAGATTCGGGGGCTATTGCACAAGTGGTGGGGGCTTGTCCATAGTCAGAGGGCATTAGCAAGGTCAATTCGGTATAGCAAGCGCAGCGGTTTTTGGGTACGCGTGCAGCTCTTCACAACTTATTCAATCTGAGGTGTCAGCGGAAACTATCGCTTTCAGGCGGAGCGCCTTTGCGTCTTGGGAAAAGGCAGCTGGAACATAGGGATAAGTAAGTAGTAGATTTTGGGGTCCGAACTAGTTAACTTGTCAGTATCACTAATAAAGGAGCATTAGAGTGATTCGAATATGTTTAGCGGCAGGTTTTTCCTTAATTGTCTCAGCTTTTTCAATAGATGCTGAAGAACGGATTATTAGTAAAGCCGATTTAACAGATCGTGTCCTAGGTTTCTGGAACGGTCAATTACTTGGAAATTACATCGGGTTTCCTTTTGAGAATCTGTATAGTGACGAAGCGATACCAATATTGATCGAACGTATATATACCGCCGATTATGATGAGTCAATTCCGCTGAAAATCCATGATTCAGATCGGCGGGGCTACATACCGATCCTAGCGAGGAGCCTTGGAGGGGCCTTTAGTGACGATGATACAGACATCGAGTTTGTGACACTGCACGCGGTCGAAAAGCATGGGCTTGACATTACCTATCCTGAGATTACCGCTGCTTGGAAAACCCACATCAACGATTATATATGGGTTGCTAACCGCGAAGCCCGTAATCTGATGGAGCAGGGCTTCATCGCGCCGGATACGGGCCGCAAAGAAAACAATAAGCATTGGTTTCAGATTGACCCTCAATTGGTTAATGAGATCTGGAGTGCGTTTTACCCCGGC
>MDTC01248970.1_pt1 | contig 10684 bp, 10 predicted proteins | sample 811181 | NCBI WGS metagenome assembly MDTC01 (sample SAMN05326644, study PRJNA326480) | marine metagenome | isolation source: seawater | place: Pacific Ocean: North | collected 2011 | reverse complement strand
TGGCGTTTCATCCAGATGCAGCATGTCCAATTGCTGCTGTGAAAAATAACCGATACGAGCTTTTGGATGATGCGATACCTCACCATTAACAGGCTCTAACGCTTGAGCAAGTGACTTCAACAATGTGGATTTACCAGAACCGTTCATGCCAATCACACCAATGCGATCACCACCGCCAACATTCAGTTCCACGTGTTTTAAAATCACCTGGTCGCCGTAGCCACAATCCGCTCTGATGCTAATCGCTGGGTAACCAACCGCTGTGCTATCAAAGAATTGCATCGATAATGCCTGCTCTTCTTGCAGGTCTGAACTAGTAGAAAGCTTTTCGATCGCCTTCATGCGACTTTGTGCTTGTTTTGCTTTGGTCGCTTTAGCTCGAAAGCGATCAACGAAGGATTGTAAATGCTGTTGTTGCTTTATAATCTTTTGATTGGATTTATCTTGTAGGACCAAAGCTTCTTGAAACTGCCGTGCGAATGAGGAGTAGTTGCCTTGATACAAGCGCAAACGTTGATGCATGATCGATACGGTATGCATGGTCACACGATCAAGAAAATCACGATCATGTGAAATCACCATCAATAACCCTGGGTAGGTGTTCAACCAGGATTCCAACCACATAATGGTTTCAAGATCGAGATGATTAGTGGGCTCGTCCAACAATAAGACATCGGAGGGCGCCAGCAAGACGCGTGCTAATTGCAAACGCATTTGCCAACCACCAGAAAAATCAGTGACCGGTTGATGATAGGTTGAGGGTGTAAAACCTAAACCATTCAGCAGAGTCGCAACACGACTTTCCATGCGATAGCCATCAATCACTTGCATGGCTTCATAACACTCCGCAAGGACTGCGCCGTCATTCACCGCTTCAGCGGCTGTAATGCGCGCATGCAATTGCGCCCACTGTGTATCCGCAGAACGCACGTATTCAAATGCCGTTAAATCCGTATCGGGTAATGCTTGTTGCAAGTGCACCACTTGCCATGCAGATGGCCACTGCACCCTACCCTGGTCCTCGTGCAACTCGCCCAGCAATAATTTGAATAATGAGGTTTTACCAGCACCGTTACGACCAACCACACCGACCTTGTATGTCGACTCCAGCCGCAGGGTCGCCTGCTCTAACAGCACACTGGTGCCACGACGAAGGGTAATCTCAGACAGTTGTAACATGCGTATTCCTCATAAAAAGTGGTTGCACTGTAACAGACCCATCAGATCATCTCAAAATACACGCTAACAAAACCAATGATTAGAACACTGCCAATTTTTAAAAAAAGTATAATAAACAGTCATTTAAACCAATGAAAAGGAAATCCTAGAATGATTGGTCTACAATTTAAATAGAACATATAACCAGGAGAAACAACGTGACCTCTATAATAAAAAAATCCCTATTTTTCGTCTTAGGTTTTTGCTTGATCTTGCCGATGATCAATAATTCAGCCAATGCTCAGATAGTTAGAACCCTATTAACCGTTAGTGATTCTGAATGCGCCGCAGGGCATCGCCCATCATCTCGACAGATAGACAGACTCTTGAGAGAGGTACAAAAAATAAATATTCGATCTGGTGGTACTAGAACTGGAGAATGTGATGCTCTAAGACACATAGGGCTAAGCGGTGGGCTAAGCGGCGCACATGTATGTGGGGCACGTTATGGGAAATGCACCCCACAGTCATTTCGTAGAATTGATAGGAAGGCCCTCACTACAGAAGACATTCAAAATATAAATAATATTCTAAAAAGAATAGGTCTTCGAGCAATAACTCGCCCGTTCGATCATAGCTGCAGTCTTTCTTGCCGAATCACTTAGCAAGCCTTCATAAAGAGTTACAAAAAGTAGGTCTTGGAACTGGTAGTGATATAACGATCGTACGGTGCATTAATCATCTTTTCCCGATCAGACGCAACCCTACAATGGAACAACAATGCGGTGAGCGACGTAAGCATTGCTCTCTGGTTTCATTTGTTTGAACAGATAGAAGAAACCTCAATTCAACAGACATGGCACATATTAGGGAAATACTGAAGAAACTTAATATTAAAACAATGACTCGCGAGATCAATAACAACTGCACACTAAGGTGTTTTCGTTAGTTGTTTATTTACCCCGCCAATTACTTGATTCAGAACACATGGCCATTCATTTCAGGTATATACTTCTATTCATATAATTTACCGAGTAATAAATTCGAACAGCGAGGTTTTACAAGCACCATGACAACCAACCACACCGACCTTGTATGTCGACTCCAGCCACAGGGTCGTCTGTTCTAACAGCACACTGGTGCCACGACGAAGGGTAATCACAGACAGGTGTAACATGCGTATTCCTCATAAAAAGTGGTTGCACTGTAACAGACCCATCAGGGCATCAAAAAAACAGCAAACGGCACTAAAAACCTGTTGGTAAACGAAAAATTTCATATTATCTTAATCTTTTGACTGTATAATGACACTATAGAAAATACTTTCAAGAGAGAAAAAAGCATGAAGAGGTCAGTCGAAGCAGCATTTGAAACACTACAAAAAGATGAAAAGTTTTTGAAGGAGCATCCACATGTTAAAGAACATATAAACAACGTAGAATTTAAACAATTGATAGATGCTATTTGGCCAGATGAACATCGAGCCTCGCTTTCAGGATCCAGCTTAAAAGAATTAATTAAAATAGTAGCCATACATCCCAAAAAAATGTGCACTTTACTGGGTCTGACTGAATGTTACGAAAAAACATACAAAGGCGTAGTCGAAGATACGCAAACCGCACAAGCACATTTGCAATGTAAGGATATAACGCCCCCTTCGCAACAGCCAAGCTATTTCAGCTGGCTTTGGCGTACTCCTCCAACACCAACCAAACGGTACAGCATTCAAGTCGGATCGCAGGAACCTATCATTCTTGGTATAACCAGAGAAAGACAAGAAGGTGTTTATTATCTTGACGCAGAAGAAAAAAGCAAACCACTTGGCCAACTTGCCTTCTTTTGGATGGCATTAGATCCAAGTAGAACAGTACAAGGTTTTTTGAATGAATTAAATGAATGCATAGCAGATCCGAAAAGTAGTACTCCGTCGAATAACCTAAGAACTAAATAGAACTGCACACCTTACAACAAGTGTAATTTACCCTACCGATAAAACGCCTTGAATAAAACGCTAGAACAAGCTGCGCCATCCAAATCAACAAACGGACAATGCCTTCAGTGTGCTAACTTGGGGATAGATTTATTAACCGGGCATGTCATGTAATACCCTGAAATTTCACTGGGCTGCTCTGGCTGTCCAACTAACCTGGAAATATCACATTTATTCATCGATACTCTCCTTTTATATTAATCATATTTATTAAAGGTTATTTTTTTACGGATACAGAATAAATCCACTAACTCATTATTTTTATATGAATAATTATTCAAGCCTCTATCCTGTGATACCAACAGAGTATAATGACGACTTTGACATTTACAGACGTGATACTAACGATCTGAAACACCTCAAATATAAACCCACACACATGCCAAATGATTGTTTTTGAATAAACACTGTGATATCACAACAGCATTACAACAACCATTAGGACATCCATCATGCTCGTTGAATCCAACATGTTACCGCTGGAAACCCTCGCACCTGATTTCAAACTGATTAACTGCATTGACCAGCAAGCGTGGTCACTCTCACAACAAACCAATAACCAAGCCGTGGTAGTGATATTCATGTGCAACCACTGTCCGTATGTTGTGCATATCATTGAGGGACTGGTGCGCTGTGCTAATGACTACATGGATCAGGGCATCGCATTTGTCGCCATCAATGCTAATGATGTGATGCAATACCCCGATGATTCACCGGAAAAAATGACGGTATTTGCACAACAGTACGGTATCCCATTCCCCTATTGTTTTGATGAGGCACAAGCAGTCGCAAAAGCTTATCAAGCTGCCTGCACACCCGATCTATTCGTGTTTGATGAACGGCACCAATGCGTTTATCGCGGTCGGTTTGATAACAGCACGCCCGGCAATGGTCAGCCCGTCACGGGTGTTGATTTACGACAAGCCTTAGACCGTGTTTTATCGGGGCAACCCTATTTAGAAGTACAACTTCCTAGTATGGGTTGTAATATTAAGTGGCGAGACACCCCATAATTTCTCATTGATTACCGTTAAAATTAAGTGATGATTAAATCACTAATAGGCACTGTGAAGCTTTGGATTAATAGCAATTACCCACCACATCGATTAGTCTAACCTCGGTTTTGGGGGAAACAAATGAGATTAACAAGCGCTCAGATAGCATTACTTGCCTATGAAGGAGCCTCCTTAACCTACGCCGCATGCTTCTTTACCATTAATGCCAATACGCTTGACTTACGCCTGCATACCAAATTTACCTATTGGAGTTACCTCAGTGCTCTTATCGCCAATATAACAACCACGTTGCAATCGGATAATCTTACTGAATTCACTAAGCAAGGCTGTAAGGCAGCGCTTGCGTTTAATCTCATGTTACCTATCGCCTACTACACGTGCGTGTTCAGTAGGATAGCATTTACACAATCAGACAGCCCAGCATCCTGGTATGGGTTGTTAAACTCATGTACGCAGTCCTTCAACGCGCATTGCATACATCCTATTGTGTCTATTCAACACTTATTATCTGAGCCTATTCGACAACAACTCGCAGAAGCTAAGTTAAATAATATACCTCATGCTCTACAACACTCCATTCCTATTCTTACTCTATTTAGCCTCTATGCCATTACCCTCTTTTCAACCATGAGCTTCTCTTGCAGCGAACGCCCAGTGTATGCCGGCTTAGATCATTACCCCTTAGTCCTTTTACTAGTAGCAACACTGGCAACACTGCTTACTCATTACAGTTTAACTGCCTCCAACCCTAGATTGCCTCAATTAACCTTTCGATCAGACTGCCAGAGGCATCAAGCAGCTGGGACACCCACTTCACCTATCTACCAGCAATCCAATAATTTAGGAATAAAGCATTAATGCGTATTAGCGATACTAACTATCATCTGACTGAAGACACCACTTCATATTCCAGAGCAAACAGGAGCTTTGGAATAACCTTGCTGGTAATCGGAACGTTATTTTTCTGTTATGAACTTTTTTTAAGAGCCTTCATTGGATCACTGGCCAACCAGATTATCCCCAGTCTTCATCTGAACACACAAACCTATGCCGTCTTGGCCTCAGTGTATTACTGTGTATTTGGTCTGATGCAAATACCTGCGGGAATCATTTACGATAAATACCGGATCGAGCGTATTCTGTTTTTTTCATTGGCAATATGCGTCATCTCATCGATGATGTTTAATCATGCCCATAATTTTTCGCTTGCCTGTCTAGCACGAGTATTCACAGCAATGGCCTCTGCCTTCGCATTCATAGGAATCTGTAAGATCATTACGCTCTATTTTCCTAGTCGGTGGTTTGGTACTTTGTGTGGGCTCTCACAGTTAATCGCTATGATGGGGGCCATGCTGGCTACAGGGCCCTTAGTGACCTATCAACAGCACATGAACTGGCATACCGCCATTCGCCAACTCAATGTCTTAGGTATGGTGATCGTTCTGGTATCTTTATTCACCTTTTTCCTACCGCAAAAAAAAACCGCTCATTTCACCGGCGACAGATTATCACCTTTTCAGATTATGAAAGATATCGCTACATTATTTAAGAAAAGAACGGTGATCTTATTAGCCTGCTATACCGCATTTAATTATGTACCGTTATCATGTCTTTGTGTCGTTTGGGGAACGTTATTCCTTGAAACAAGTGGTCTATCTCAACAACAAGCAGCTAACGCGATTGCTTTTGGGTGGATAGGCTATGCCGTTATGTGCCCTATTATTGGTTACCTCTATCGCTATATTCAATCAGGTCGTCAACTCATGATCATTTGCTCTTTCATCGGCACAATGGCTTCAATAGTGCTGTTATCCTTAGATAATGCCCCAATGAATAGCTATGTGATCATTTTATTTCTCATTGGCGGTAGCGCCAGTGGTCAAACCATAGCATTTGCCATAATATCACAGATTATTCAGGCTAATTTGAAAGCCACAGCATTAGGGCTCAATAATACTTTCGTGTTTATAATCAATATACTCACACCTCTATGTATTAGTTATACGATCATGACATTGCAATCGATGCCTGTCACACTCAGCAAACATAGCGTATACTCATTAGCACTGATCGTCATTCCAGCACTCTTCATTGCGAGTATCGTATTTGCCATGATGCTCAAAAAAAGTGATATATCCTCATGAGCAATACCTGCACTAATCAACCTCAGACTGTCACACAAATTGGTGTATTACTGTCTGCTATCGCATGCTCAGCTGTCAGCACAGCATCTGTCTATGATTTTTGGTATCCCGACGATAGTTTAGAACAGCCCCCAGCATGGTACATCGACACACTAGCTGCCATGTCAATGACCTCTACTGCGCTCATGAATGTGAGTTACTACTTTTGGACCATTCGAAATTTTCAATATCGATTTAGACAGGGGTATGACTATTTTCATAATGGTCATCTCAATATTAACCATATCGCTTGGATTGCACTGGCCGGAATCATACAAATAGGAACCATGTATTCCTCTTGCAGGATAACCATTGAGGCCTCACCACCATCTCTGCGCATACCGATCGGTGCAGCTTCGGTCGTGTTGACCCTGTGCGAGGCTATGTCACGCTGTAATGCAGTAACAGAATATTTTATCGAGTTTCCTCTGATTGTTAAACCGTGTGCTCGCCAACAAACACGTGACGAGAATATTAACTACACATTGTATCATCGCTACCTCAAGCGGTGGCATCTTCTCAATGACTACGAAAAAAGCACCGTTCATGAATATGTCACCGGGGATTTTGAGAATCTTGACCTTGAGGAAATCACCGGACATGTACTGTATAAAACACCGTGGCTCTGTCTGCCAGGAATCGCTATTTGTATCAACTATATTATTTTCTATGCGCTCAATGATATATGGGACAATCAACAGCATAATGATGTGGTCGATCTAGCAAAGATATTGGTTAGTCTTGTGCTCTCTTTACCCAGCCTGATGCTCTCCGGACTGTTCTTGAATGATAGTTTAATTCAGCTAGTATCACTAAATACGGTACTAAAAAAATACTTCACTAGCAGCCATCAAGCCACATTAGCATTTGGGATATCACTTATAGCATTTGGTTTTTCTTTCGCAGGCTTTACCTTCCTAGCTCAACAATGCCTAAAATCACCACCTTACTCCTCAATCAATGACATTGTGGGTGGTTACATTCTAGCATCAGCAGCGATAACCTCAGTACTCAGTAACGGATTTACCGGATGTGAATTTATTATCCAACAATGCGAACCAGAGTCTACTACAAAAAAAAGTGAACTGCATCAACACATTACTCAAAGGCTGTTTCAGGAGAAATCCACTAACAAACATAATAACAGATACAACTCACTCAGCGATCCCCTTCTCAACACTCAACCTTTCAACGGCGCTAATGCATGAATGTGTTCTGGACCTGTCTCACAACAACCGCCTAAAATCGTCGCACCCTGTTCATGAAACTGTTTTGCCCAATTATAAAATATAGGCGGCGATAAATCTTCACGTTTACCCAAGACTTTCAGCGGATTTTGCCCTCGATGAACTTTCATTGACTGCTCATAGCCTGCTTCAACCTTGGTTGTGATAAAGCCATTTAACTTAAAACCAAAGGGTAAAGTTGATGATTGCAAAGCTGTGACATTATGTGAGAAGTTTTCGGGCGAAACACAGGATAAGATCACACCAAGACAGTCTGCAGAGTTAAGAAGAGGTAATACTTCGGATAGGGACTCACCACTGGGTAAATGACAACCCTGTGAAATATGCACCCCTACTAAAAATGGCTTATCTAGACGCCTGGATACGTTAATGGCACATTGAATCGATTTGAGACTATTTAGAACATCTAAATAAAAAAAATCGACGAAAGGTGTCAATACAGAAGCTTGATCATAGAAATTAGCGGTAATTTCTTCCTCAGGACGAGGATCAGCAGCATAGGTCGCGTATTGTGGTGGAAGTCCACCAGCAACCATCACTTGTGGATGCATACGTTTCGCTTTACTGGCAATTTCACCAGCTATGGTATTAAGCTGCACAAACTGATCTTCGACATGATTTTCTCGCAATCGAAGACGACGTGTTGTGAAGGTGTTGGTCACAATCACATCCGATCCTGCAGCAATAAAATCAAGATGAGTCTGATAAACTAGGTGGTGCAGATCAGGGTCTTGTAACGCAACCGCGCTCCACAAGGTACCTTTTGGCTGCATACCTCGAGCTAGTAACTCTTGCCCCATACCACCATCCAGTAAACGAGTGGTTGAAAAAAAATTGCTATCCATAAGTCTCTCGTTAACGAAAGGTAGATCAAAAAAATAATGCACGATAATTCTTAAAAAATGGTATCTATTTTTAGGTCTTGTGTACAGCCTCTTAAGTGGTAAAAACATAACACAGACCTTTATACACAACCTTTGAAAGGGGAACATTCGCGTCACATCAACAAAGAAGCTACCATGAGTTCCTGTATAGTATATACACATTCATAATATCAGGATGATTTTTTCAGACACTGGATATTAAAAGATAGATTTGTGATTTTTTTGAGTGGCTGGTACTCTCAAAAAAAGACTGATCAAAGGAAAAATCAATGCATCAACAAAAGTATACATGTGCATGTGTCACTGGTGCTACCTCAGGGATTGGACTGGCGTATTGCCATCATCTTGCGAACCATGGGATAGATCTCATTTTAGTCGCTCGTGATGAAGAAACTCTGAGAGAGCTCAGTAAAAAGCTAAGTGATCAATATGGAGTTAATGCTTGGTATTATCCTATCGATCTGAGCAAGCGGGATTCGGCAAAAGCGCTTGTATCTGCCATGAAATTAGATCAGCTCAATATCGATTTACTGATTAATAACGCAGGACATGGCGATGTTGGCGAATTTCATGAAGAACCATGGCAGCATCACGAGGCTTTAATTCAGCTCATGCTCACATCACTGACGGAATTATGCTACCTACTACTCCCACAATTATTATCACGACAACGAGCTGGTATCATTAATGTGTCATCCATAGTCAGTTTAATGTCTATGCCGCTCAAAGGAAATAAGCTACGAGTACTATATGAACCCATTAAAAGTTATGTCACCGAGTTATCGCGAGGATTATCGAGACAATATGCTGATCAAGGTATCAAAGTACAAGCGCTCTGTCCGGGACTGACACTATCGAATTTTCATCATCGTATCGGCGAATCAGAACTGTATTCAATAATTCCAAAGACTTTCTGGATGCAACCAGAAGCTGTGGTAAAAAGCAGTTGGCGGGCTTTTAAACGATCAAGAAGATCCTGCGTGGTTAGCGGGTGGAAGAATAAAATCCTAGTCATTATATTTAAATGCATTCATCTGTTCCGCTTCTAAACAAGCACACTTCATCAGCAAAAAATCCACGAAGAAAAAGACCGTAATAATAAAACAAAATATTATCGAGCAGATGTGCTTTACTTTGATCATTGATAACCTGTGGGATTTATTGCAAGCTAATCCTGTAATATTAGTAAGGAGTAACTGTATGACATGGAATGCATCGATATCGATTAAATGTAATGGAAAGCTGAATAAGACCCATTGGGAAGCCGTCAAAGAATGGGGATGGGTGCAACAATTATGGTCAACCAGTGGTGATTGGGACTTTCAATTGATTTGTAACGACAAAATATCCGATCAAAATGCACTACAAAGTGCGGTGTTTGATCTCAGAAAACAAGAATGGATTGAAGACAGTAAGACTCAGTGGTGGAAAGCTCTGTAAGTTAAAAATCGACTGATGAAAAAGATATCATGAGGGCATGTATATATATCCCTCATGATTTTTTTATAGGCCCAATAAAATCAGCAGGTGCAGTCCTGGCAACATCGTTTACATTTTTCAGATCAATCCTTAGCGATAAATCAAAAAAGAATCGTGCAAGCCACTCAATGTATTTTCAATAAGTGATCGACATAGCGTTAGGATGCTTTTCTTGTATTGGTATTGACTGCTTGATTGTCGTTGATTGATGATCACTAGACTCCTTCAAACACTCTCTTAAATACTGCGTATCATTCGATAGATTGGATGGTGACTGGGACTGAAAGTAATTCGTGAATTGATCGAGCAATCGTTGGTAGCGTTTGCCCATCATTTCATTGAACCTTTGATGCATTGACCGATCAAACAAGCAAAAACACCTTGTCCATCGATGTTGCTTTTCAAAGTTAGAGAAGCATATTCGTTCATATTCCTCAAAATCATCGATAAAATCGATGACCCCTACTAAATCTGATAGATCAGGCCTTGATGCCAGCTTATCACTGTAATACAGCAATAGGCGTGAGGTCACCTGCGCAAGAATCTGTTGTTTAGTTTGATCATCACCGAGTGTATTGTGATTTTGATTTATACTAAGATTTATCTTTTTCCAAATCTCGATATGATGATAGATAGTGTGAAGATTAGATATATTTTCTAATAACTGTGTGACAATTTCAGGATCCAACGTATCCTTTTTTACGATTGGAGGTATTTCCGACATCCA
>MDTC01110453.1_pt1 | contig 10685 bp, 6 predicted proteins | sample 811181 | NCBI WGS metagenome assembly MDTC01 (sample SAMN05326644, study PRJNA326480) | marine metagenome | isolation source: seawater | place: Pacific Ocean: North | collected 2011 | reverse complement strand
TGAAGCGTTGAGGAAAGCAAAGAATGCAAACCTAATAGTCGAAGAAATCAAGCGACGATACGGTTTCAGACTTAGAGTGCTTAGCGGAGAGGAAGAAGCAGAGTGCATTGCCATTGGAATTTCGACCGATCCAAGGCTGCAAAAAGTCTCTTCTTTTCATGCTTTTGATCTTGGCGGTGGGAGCGTTGAATTAATTGAAATTGCTAAGGAAAAAGTCTTGTCGGCTCAGAGTCTTTCAATAGGAGCTGTTGTTATGACTGAAAAATTCTTTTCTGAACAGCGGTATCCGATTAAGCCTGCCGAAGTAATTAAAGCAAGGAACTATATTACTTGCATGCTTGAGGATCATATCGAAAAATCAAAGTGCGAAAAATTAATTGCTTGCGGGGGTACGGTCATTCACTTGAGGCATCTCTTACGACCAGTGATTCAATCAGGCAACGAAGCTAAGGATGAAATTAGTTTTAATGAAATTCAACTATTACTAAATGAATTCATCTCCCATAAACTTGAGAAAATTAAAAATAAGTATCCTGAAATCCCGGATGATCGAATTGATATTTTTCCTGCCGCCCTACTGGTTATTGATCAAATTATGAAATTTTATAATTCTCAATCGATTATCCATTCTTTTCATAACCTACGATATGGAATTGCAACTAAACCTTCATTCATGCGTAATTCAATTCATTCTTTCAAGTAGTCTACATCCGTGGGGATTCAAAGATTTTGGACAAATTTCACCGGTAATTGAACACTTTACTGAATTCCACTTTTGGGGAAGATTCAGAGTTACATCCCACGGGTTCGAATTTATAACAATCATTATCTTATTTCCTCCTGATCGCTTTTCAACAAAAAGTCCAATCACTCCCTCTGGACTTTCCTTCCATTCCTCATAGATATTTTCTTCCTTTGTATTCGGTCTTAGTACGCACCCATTTTCCGACCTCCTAAACTCGATTAATTTTCTTACTTGCCGTGAAAATTCAATCTCCTGTTTCGAATTTTTATACTCTATTTCGTTCAAGTCGCTCCGCTGGTATGTGTTCCTGTTTCCTTTTTTATTTCTCAATAAGTCCTGCCCTGCAGCAATCATCGGAATGCCTGGTGAAAGCAATAGAATTGATAATGCCAAGGTCGATTTCCTAGCTACTTCAGTGGGGATGATGCCTTTCGGAAATTCATTGATGTCGCAAAGTCGGTCAACAAAAGTGAAATCATCATGGGACTCAATATAATTCACTGCTTGCCATGGATAAGTGCTCTTATTCATTTCGCCTTTAAGGAGTTGTAAAATCATATTTTCATTGCCTTCCCCTTTTACGAATTTTAATACCTCCTCCCTGCACTCATCGTTCCAAAGAGCAAATCCTGTAGAACTTATTGAACTAGGCAATCGGCCACGGAAACTCCAAGGTTCAGCAATTAAAATCAAGTTTTTCTTTATTCCTGACATTCTTTCTTCAATTAGCCTTAGGAAATCAACTCCAAGCAGTTCGCCTAGATCAAATCGAAAGCCATCAATATCAAAAACTTTTACTAAATACTCCAAACTATCTAATATGAGCTTCCGGGTTGGTTCCGATTCGCAATTTAAATCATTCCCACAACCACTGTGATTCTCGAGCTTCCCTTGTTCATCGATTCGAAAATAAAGCTCTCGGTCCAAATTGAATAAATGGACGGGAATGCCCACATGGTTGTAAACAACATCCAAAATTACGGAAATTCCTGCACTATGGAAAGCCTCCACCAAAGCCTTGAATTCCTGTATCGCTACTCCACTGTTGGGATCACTCGCATAACTGGACTCAGGGGAGAAATAATTCACCGGCATATATCCCCAGTGATATTCTTCTTTGGCCCTTGAATCGAATTCTTGAATCGGTTGGAGCTCAACAGCATTGACCCCAATTTCACGCAGGTAGCAATCGCTGGAACAAAGCCATTTAGTGAGGCCATTAAACTCAAGTCTTTCGGACAGAGTTAATTCAATCGGAGCCTTTGCCAATAAGTCTCTCAAATGCGTCTCAAGTATAATAAGCTCACTCATTGGCGGGGGAGAAAATAAGTCATTTAAATTATCATCAGTTGCTGGCGGTAGTATTATACCAAAACCGTCTCTTCCGGTAGTAGCCTTGGCATATGGATCGAGGATTTTTTTCTCAAAGTGCCCACTTTTTAATGACGGGCATTCATTGAACACTATGTAATTATAGTAGTTTCTTTCCCATTTCCTTTGGACATATTGGACCCAACTTCCATCTTCCTCTCTGACCATGGATAATCGCGTTGTCTCGAACTCATCCTCTTTTTTGTGTAAAATTAACTCTACTTTTTGGGCCCGCGGAGCGAAGACTCGAAATCGGCCCCTTTTTTTTTCTACGGTGTAGCCAAAAGAACCGGAGGGCTTAAAATTGATCCAATAATCCAAGTCGCTAGATTTATTTACACTGATTACAGAAAAAGAGAGAATGTCTTCACCAGATCTTGATACATCAAAGAGGTAATTGTTATTTTCATTTTCAGTAGTTATGTTTGAACATGGATATTGCGGCTCTAACCATATTCCATTGGAAGTTATAAATTTAAATTGAAAGGGAGAAACTGAAAAAAGCTCTTCCCACTTAATTCTCAGGCTGTGCCAATTATTTTCGTCGGGAAGTAGTCTCCATTTTTCATCACCAATGGCATTTGGCCAACCATTCAATTCACAAGCAAGGTAAATGCTCAAATTATCACGATCTATAAATGGATACTGACTGTCTTTCACCAAAAAATGTGCTTCCTCACCAATTTTTGAATAACCTGCAAGTTTTCCTCTTTGGTGACTTTCAAGAAGAGTAAACTCAGCACCAAGCAATCCCGCTTCTTCCACAAGATCAACGGGCAACCGATCAAGTTTCCAGTCTTTTTGTAAAAAAACATAACCAATTTGGCCATCAAAGACGCGAACTTTTCCACCTCGATTACACACGATCAACAAGCAAATCCTAGGATTAAAGGATAGCCAATCGAAAAATTTTGCCGATCTCGTTACAATAAGTTAAGAAGGTAGACATGCCCACATTCCAATCTGAGAAAATTCTTGTAGCTCTGTCTGGTGGGGTTGACAGTGCCGTTTCGGCAGCCCTTCTTGTAGAACAGGGTCATTGTATCGAGGCCGTCTATGTTCGAACCTGGGAGTATGAGAATGATCTTTTGGCAGACTGCCCGGGAGCAAAAGATTTAGCAGACGCGGAAGCCGTTGCCAAAACCCTCGGAATTCCATTCAAAGTATTGAATTATATTGATTTTTATAACCGAGAGGTTGTGCAACCAATGGTAAACGGATATGCGAAAGGAATCACTCCCAATCCCGATGTTCTGTGCAACCGAAAAATGAAATTCGGAGCTCTTTTAAATCACGCATTGGAAAACCGTTTCGATTCCTTGGCAACTGGCCACTATTGCAGGAGAATTATCGGGAAGAATGGGAAAGCTCAACTATTTGAAGGAACAGATAAAAACAAGGATCAGTCTTATTTTCTTGCCCGAATTACTCAAGAGCAATTGGAGCACGCAAGATTCCCACTTGGTGAACTAAATAAAGATGTTGTCAGGAAAATTGCAGTTGAAAAAAAACTTCCAGTGGCCGACAAAAAAGACAGTCAGGGGATTTGCTTCCTGGGAAAAGTAAAAATTACTGATTTCCTTTCTAATTTCATTGACGATAATCCAGGCCCAATTGTTACAACCCATGGCCATAAAGTGGGAGAGCATAGAGGGTTGCATCGGTATACGCTCGGTCAAAGAAGAGGTATCGGAGTTCCCTCCAATATCGATTACAAAAATTTCGTCGTTACTGGAAAAAATGAGTCTTCGAATGAATTGATCGTAGCTTTTGAAGACCCGGAAGAATCTACTCTCTGGGATACTCGTTATCGCGTACATTCTGTTTCCTTTCTTGGGATACCATCCCCTAAGAAAGGCATTCGTTTACTAGGAAAAACAAGATACAGAGATTCCTCTGTGGAATTGGGGTTTGAGCCTATTTCCTCCGACCAAGCAGAAATAACTTTTGACACTTCTCAACGTGCACTGACACCAGGCCAAGTTTTAGCTTTGTATGATGGTGAGAGATTGATAGGGTCAGGATTATATTCGTTATCCAGTCTTGGAAGATCAAACCTTTCCTCTTGATTTAGACTAATCTTTGGACATAAATTCATCAACCAATGCGCTTACGCTTAAATAAAAAAACCAGGAAGAAATTGCCGATCGGTGATGATCAAGTCCCCCTCAAGACTAAAGAGAACTTAGAGGAATATCTTCAATCTGCGATTTCTTTTTTACAGACCCAAGAAAAAGTTTTGGAACGATCTCTTAAAATTCTTGAAGAGATCGCCAATTTAGCTCCAACGCTAAAGGCTGATGTTATTCGTTCAGTTTCAAAAGAAGAAGAAAAAAAATCCCGCAGGCGTTACAGAGAGTTAAGGAAGGAACTGAAAACTCTTGCTGGATTGGAATTCAACCAACGCCACCTTTTCAGCAGCAAAGAAACCGATGAAAGTTTTAAGTTATTCAAAGATGCCGGTCCTAATGCACCAAAAATAAAACAACCTGCTGCCCCTTTTTACTTAGACCCCATTCAAAAGAAACGTGAATCAATCGATCCCAAGTCAGTCCAGAAATCGTTTCAAGCATTACAGGAAATGCTTGGACAAACCGACGCCATTCAATCCGACCTACGGACCAGTTTTCTTGCTTTAACAGCTAACCCCGATTCCGAAACTAAGCTTCAATTCATTGAAGAAAGGGTTAAGACTTGGGTGTCCGAAGTGATTGAAGGCCAGGATGGAATTAGTGTACAAGCGAACATTGTAAGTCAAAAAGTTGATGGATTGATTGATTCAATTTAAATAAAATTTTAATGAAGTTCGGACCTTCTGAGAATCCTCAATCCCCAAATGAAAAAAGAAATTCATTTCTTGGCATTCACTATGTTAAATGCGGGACCTATGGAAGGATTTATAAAAACAAAAAAGGCAGTGCCTACGTCGGTAATTGCCCTCGCTGCATGCATCCCGTTAGGGTAAGAATTGGACCTTCAGGTTCGGGACATCGTTTTTTTAAGTGTTTTTGTCCGTGAGAGGGAAATTGAAGCCTATTTTACCTGATGAGAACTTCGCAAACGCAACATTGACCAGGGGTCATGGAGTTGCCTCCGGGAAAAACTTTGATTCCCGATTCCCCCATGGTACACTCGCAATGCAGGCACCATTTTTTAAAGAAAGAGGTTTGGATCTCTCCCACTATTTCAATGGAACATTAAACCTCAATTTGTTTCCGTTCAAATTTCATTTTAAGAATCCCGCCCATTATTTTTCAGGAATCAAATGGTCGGAACATCTTCCCGCGGAAAATTTTTCCTTTTTCAATTGTGTAGTTCACCATGAACCAGAAATGAGTCTGTTACATAGCCTACTTTATTGGCCCCATCCTTCTACCAAACCAGAGTTCACTCAATCGGAGAGCATAGTCGAGATAATTGCCCCAAAAATTGGTGATATTAAATATGGAGACAAGCTAAGATTATCAGCTCAAACAAATGAGATTCTTTTCATCGGGAAATAAAGCATTTCCAAAAGTTCGAAAAAGAATTATCTTTTTATTTCTTTTCCTTGTTTTTGTTCATTTTAAATCATACGAGATAGGGTTTAGAACTATTTATGGATAACCCAAAATTTGCGACCCGCTGGAATTTAGATCAAATCGAGAGCAACTACGACAAGTGGTTATTGAGTCCTTCTTCGGTTGATTCCAACTGGCAATACTTTTTCGAAGGATTTCACCTCGGTAATAACGGAGACACGATGCTTTCTAAACCATCTCGTGAAAGCAATGAGTCACCCGAAGATTCAATTGAAAAACATGCCCGACTTTACGGTGCAATATATGCTTTCCGCGATATAGGCCACACGCAAGGTAGATTTGATCCTTTAAGAAGTGAAATTGAAGAAAATCCGAGACTTTCCATGGAAAGACTGGGATTTAATTCAAGCGATATGGACGAGATTCATTTCACCGGCAATTACCTGGGTGGAATGCGAATATCAATTGGTGAAATATTCGATCGCCTTAAGACCACTTATTGCGGGAATGTCGGAGTAGAATACCTGCACATACAGGCCACTGATAAAAGGCGTTGGATTCAATCCAAAATCGAACCCACCCTTAATCAGCCATCTTTTTCCCACGATGAAAAACTTAGAATTCTCCGAAAAATTGTGCAAGCCGAAGAGTTCGAGAATTTTCTACATACCCGTTATGTTGGACAAAAAAGATTTTCGCTCGAAGGAGGGGAAACTCTTATCACTGCCCTTGACTCGATCTTCCAGAAATGCCCGGATGAAGGAGTGGAGGAGATTGTGATGGGAATGGCTCATCGTGGAAGATTGAATGTTTTAGCAAATGTGATGGGGAAATCTCACGAATTCATTTTTCGAGAATTCTCCGAAAACTTCGTTCCAGATGGAGCACATGGTAGTGGTGATGTAAAGTATCACCTTGGTTACGAGTCCATACGAACTACTTCCAGCGGTCAACAAGTTGTAATCCATCTTTCGCCCAACCCCAGTCACCTGGAAGCGGTCAACGGGGTAGTCGAGGGAAAGGCACGAGCCCGCCAGCGATTACGTGGAGATAGTGAAAGGAAGCGAGTTCTTCCTATCCTTGTTCACGGCGATGCTTCAATGGCAGGCCAAGGTGTGGTTGCCGAAGTTTTTAATTTTTCGAAACTCGCCGGCTACCGAACTGGAGGTACTGTACATGTTGTTGTGAATAACCAAATAGGTTTTACTACTGACCCTACCGAAGCTCGTTCAAGCTTGTATTGTACGGATGTAGCCAAGGCCATAGAAGCACCTATCTTCCATGTTAATGGCAATGACCCCTTGGCAGTTGCAATGGTTGCTGAACTTGCACTGGCATACCGGCAGAAATTCAGTGAAGATGTTGTAATTGATATCAATTGTTACCGTAAGCACGGGCATAATGAGGCCGATGACCCCGCTTTCACTCAGCCTCTTTTATACCAGAAAATCAAAGCAATGCCCTCGATTTCATCGATTCTATCAGATCGGTTAGTCAAGGATGGTGAATTAAAACAGGAAGAATCCGATGAAATCCATCAACGACTTCGCCGTCATCTTGATGCTTCTCTTGAAAAAGTGCGTACAGTAAAAAAATCAAGTACCTTTGAGGGATCAATGGCAGTTCACCAAATCCCTTATGATTTTAGTAAAGTTGATACTGCAGTTCCCAAAAAGGAATTGGAAAAGGTTATGCGTGCACTCAGTACATGGCCGAACGATTTCAACTTGAATCCAAAAATCAAGCGACAAGTGGAAAACAAAGCTAAAAGTTTTAAAGCTGGGCATGGAATTGAATGGGGACTCGCAGAACAACTCGCATTTGGTTCATTAATGCTAGAAGGAACTCCCGTTCGGCTTTCCGGTCAAGACAGTGAACGGGGAACATTTAGCCATCGACATGCTGCATGGTACGATTTCAAAGACCGGACTCGCTATGTTCCACTGTTGAACATGGAGGATAGACAAGGTCAGTTTTGTGTTTACAATTCTCTTCTTTCAGAAGCTGCTGTACTCGCTTTCGATTACGGATATTCGCTGGACTACCCGAGTATGCTTTCAATATGGGAAGCTCAGTTTGGGGATTTTGCTAATGGAGCTCAAGTCATCATTGATCAATTCATTATGAGTGCAGAAGACAAATGGGGAGCAGTTTCCGATTTAGTTATGCTTCTTCCTCATGGGTTCGAAGGGCAAGGTCCCGAACACAGTTCCGCTCGCTTAGAACGGTTTCTTCAAGGATGTGCCGAGGATAATGCCGTGGTTGCTAATTTGACCACACCTGCCCAATATTTTCACGCACTCAGAAGGCAAAAGAAAAAAGAGTACGCCAAACCGCTTGTGATCATGTCCCCCAAGAGTCTTCTTCGTCATAAATCCTGCGTTTCTGAGCTGAAGGATTTTACCAATTCATCTTTCGAAGAATTCTTATTGGATCCTGCTCCTCCCAAAAAAGTAGAGACTCTGGTGCTTTGTTCCGGGAAAATATATTATGACCTGATCGAGACCCGCGAATCCTATCGTTCGCCCAAGGCTTCAATCATGCGAATCGAACAATTTTACCCTTTCAATCGAGATAAATTCACCTCTTTAATCCTGCCATTCGAAAAAACAAAAAGAATCGTTTGGTGCCAAGAAGAACCAAAAAATATGGGGGCGTGGTCTTTTTTATCTCCCCTACTAGAGGAGTCATTTGGACGACGGATCGAGTTCATCGGCAGAACTGCCACTGCTAGTCCGGCAACTGGCTCATTAACTCTTCACAAAAGAGAGCAAGCGGAAATAATAACACAAGCCTTAGGACAGTCCAATTCCCCCACTAAACGTTAATTTAAATACCCATGCCAAAAGAAGTAATTATCCCCGCCCTTGGTGAATCAATAAGTTCCGGTATACTTTCATCCTGGAAGGTTGCAGATGGATCGTATGTTCAGTTGGATCAGCCAATTTATGAACTTGAGACTGACAAAATCACCCAAGAGGGCTTGGCAGAAGAGTCTGGTGTAATTTCTATTCTTGTCCAAGAAGGTGAAGAAGTTGAAATCGGGGCAAGTGTTGCAAGTATCGATGAAACTGCGGAAAAACCCGATACTGAATCAAATAAAGTTCCTGAATCTTTGGAAGTAGAAACCGTTCCGGAAGAAAAAAGTGTGGAAGTTGCGGAATCTCAAAAAAATTCTGCACTTGAAAGCAAACTTGCGACCCCAGTGAGTCAATCGATGCCAACAACCTCAACCGAAAAGGAAGAGAGTGCCCGTCATTCTCCAGCGGTTCGAAAATTACTCAAAGAGTCTGGAATTGATTCCAAGATAATCAAGGGAAGTGGCAAAGACGGTAGAGTCACTAAGGCCGATGTACTGGAAGCAGAAAAAGAAGTTCGAAAGACGCCCCCAGCAAAGCCAAGCTTGATTCAAGGCACTTCTCAAGAATCGAATTATACACGTCGTCCCATGAGTCCAATTCGCAAGCGAATTGCCGCCAGACTTGTCGAGGCTCAACAAACTGCCGCCATTTTATCGACTTTCAACGAGGTCGATATGTCCGCGGTAATGAAATTAAGGAAAATTCACCAAGATGCATTCATTAAGCAACACGGAATAAAGTTGGGATTTATGTCCTTTTTTATCAAGGCAGTGGTTCACGGTCTCCAAGCAGTGCCTGGTATAAATGTAAGAATTGAAGGCGATGAACTGGTCGAGAATCATTACTACGACATTAGTGTTGCAGTAGGGACCGAAAAAGGACTGGTCGTACCCGTCGTTCGAAAATGCGACCAACTTTCTTTTGCGGAAATCGAACAATCAATCATTGGATACGCGGAAAAAGCAAGATCTGGAGCTATCACTTTGGAAGATATGCAAGGCGGTTGCTTTACAATTACAAATGGAGGGATTTACGGCTCGATGCTATCCACTCCGATTATCAACCCCCCCCAAAGTGGAATCCTCGGAATGCATACTATTCAAGAACGACCAGTCGTTCGAAACGGTGAAATTGTAATCCGGCCGATGATGTTTCTCGCATTATCCTACGACCATAGAGTGGTCGACGGGAAGGAAGCGGTTACCTTTTTAGTCAAAATCAAGGAGGCAATTGAAGATCCTGCCCGGTTAGCGTTGGGAGTGTAATTGATATGAGTAAAGAAGAAATTCTAGATGTTTTGGTAATTGGTGGCGGTCCAGGTGGATATGTCTGTGCAATACGTTGTGCACAGCTCGGAATGACAGTCGGTTTGGTCGAAAAAAATCCTAGACTTGGAGGTACGTGCCTCAATGTCGGTTGTATTCCCAGTAAAGCACTGCTTCATTCTACCGAGATTTTCCGCGAGATTTCGCATGATGCTAAGTCACATGGGATTCAAATAAGTGGATTAAGTCACGATCTCTCTGCTTTGATGAAACGCAAAGACTCCGTGGTGGAACAACTCGGGAAGGGAGTGCATACATTAGTTTCCCAAAAGGGGGTATCCATAGTTACGGGAACTGCCAAGTTACTGGGCGATGGTGTTGTCGAAGTCACCAACGGAAAAAAGAAATCTCAATTACGAGCAAATGAAATAATTTTGGCCACTGGGTCGAAACCAGTCGAATTACCCTTTCTACCTTTTGACAAAAAAATAGTTGTTCACAGTGACCATGGAATTGCATTTAAGGAAGTTCCCAAGAAGATGGTGGTGGTGGGCGGTGGCGCCATTGGATTGGAACTCGGATGTGTTTGGTCCCGGTTGGGGACTGAGGTGACGGTTGTGGAATTCCTCCCTGAAATCTGCCCACAATTGGACATGGAAGTTGCCAGGACGGCACGTAGAATTTTTATAAAACAAGGTCTTTCTTTTCAATTATCGACAAAAGTAATTTCCGCTAAGCTTTCCCGAGGAAAAGCAGTTCTCAGATTAGAGAACGAAAAAGGCCAGTCTGAAATTTCCGCAGACCGTGTATTGGTTGCAGTTGGACGATTGCCTTTTTCAGATGGACTTGGGCTCAAGGAATTGGGTATGAAAATTGATGAGAAAGGCAGGGTATTAGTTGATGATTATTTCTCCACCAATAT
>MDTC01237727.1_pt1 | contig 10686 bp, 9 predicted proteins | sample 811181 | NCBI WGS metagenome assembly MDTC01 (sample SAMN05326644, study PRJNA326480) | marine metagenome | isolation source: seawater | place: Pacific Ocean: North | collected 2011 | reverse complement strand
TTTTAAATTCTCTTTTTATATTACCTAAAAGCATTCTAGTAAAAAGCATATTTGAAATTAGTCTAAAATTTCCATGATAAAACTCATTTGGTTTCTTTTGTTTTAGAAATTGATAAGTATAATTGCCGAAATTTTGAAACCAATAACCCCATATTAATGCATGATCGAATCTTTTTGGGGATAAGTCCTTGCTTAGCAATTGAAAGAGCTCATCATAGGAACAAGGCTTATAAAAACAGTCTAAATTTTCAAATAAATTATTTCCAATGAAAATACTAGGTTTTCCATATAAGCATGCTTCAATTGATACCGAGGTCCCAAAGCCAATAACAGTATCACAATTTTTTAGTAAGTTATATGTATTGAAATCTGATTCTGGTGGTATATGGTTGACATTTTTATATTTTGAAGATTCATTGAGAATTTGATTTAGTTTGCTTTTCTCATTTCCTTGCAAAAATCTTGAATTTGGATGCCATCTTATATAAATATTATAATCATTTAATTTATTGCTATTCTGTTGAATATAATTAATGCCTTCATAAAAATCTTTGCAAAAGTTTTTATCTGAATCAAAACCAGGGACACCTGCATACTCAGAGTATGTGCCTGCAAAAATAGCTAGAATTTTTTTATTAGTTTTTAGATCATTTTTATATTCTTTATTGAATAATTGAGAATAAGTGTAATAACCTAAGTAATTGACATTTTTATCTCTTGATCCGCCACTGGCAAAATCAAAATACTTTATGGCACCTTTTGTTATATTAAATTTATTTTCAGGAACATTAAAATTCTTTACAAGTAGTTCCATTTCTTCAGATGATTCTTTTAGATCATGCACTGTTTCGGACTTTTCCCTAATTAATATGCTATTATATTTTCCACCAGAAATAAATGTTTTATAATTAATATTGTTATTTTTTGCAGCAAAAACAGCGGGTCCATCACATGATCTTCGGCCATTCCAAACATAAACTGTATTAATATTATTTTTTAAAATTATTTTATTTACACTATCATATAAGCCAACTGCATTATTTATCATATTATTTAATAAAGATCTATGCTTATCAACATTAAAAAAACTATCATTTAAATTTGTTGTCATAGTAGAATAGACCATTCTGCCAACAGGGAAATTTTCTATATTAATTGACTTTAGTTCATTTATATTTTCAAAAGAATAATCTTTTTTTATTGTCTTAATTTTTAATTCAAGAAAATTAATATTTTTAAATTTTAATAACTTTTCACTTCTTTTTGTCTGATTTCTACACAAAAAACAAAGAAATTCGGTTTTTTTTGGGTTTGCAGGGCATGAAATCAAATCTCCTTTGCAAGACAATAAAAAGACCTTATTTTTTGCTTTTGATTCAGATAATGCTAATTCAATGGACTCTGCATGATGAGAAGGCCAATTTGCTACATGTGAAAAAACTAATATATTCAAGAATATATTCTTTCTAGGAGTGCTTTAGATATGTTTTCATTGCTAATGTTTTCATTTCCATTAAAAAACATTTTTATATGGTTTTGATTAAGACCGCCATGAATGTAAAAACGAGAAGTTTTGTAAATAAAATTACATACATCTTCTAGAATTTCTTGCTTATTTTTTACTGATAGGTGCGCAATTGAACTTTTTATATTTTTTACTGAATCAACATATTTAGTACTTTTACATTGGGAGTGCCACACTCTTGAAAATGTCAATGAAGGTTTCCCTTCAATCAAACCTTCCCATGAAACTGACCCTGATATAGTGGCAGTCATTTTAGATTTTCTAATTAATTCAAAGTGATTTTCTGCAACTGGTACAATTAAAACTTTATTTATATTAGAAATTCTTTTGTAATCAATTCTATCTCTACTATTAATACCTCTCAAATCATAGAGATGTTGTTTAGGGTGCTCTTTAATAATAATTTTCCAGTTTTCAGGAATTGCTTCGGATAATAATCTAATTGCTAAAACCTGATCATTAAAGATCATACCCTCAGGTAGAGTTGTTCTTTCCGGTTGCAAGTGCAAGGGAAAATATATATAATCAATATCCCCAAAAAATTTTAGAGATTTTGATATATCATTGTAATATTTTATATACTGCTTTTGCTTTCTAATATAATTTCTGTGAATTAAGAAATGATTTATTCGAGAAACATTAGATATTCCAGCATATGTGGTTATTTGCTTTGAATAATAAGTTGCACCTGGATTGTTATTTGGTATTTTTTTTATAAATATTCTTACTAAATGAACTACCTCATTTAACCCTAAAAACTTAAGCAGGTTAATAAACTTTCGTAAAAGGGACTCTTTTTTTAATTTTGGCCAAGCGCCACCTATTTGATCTTTTGTAAAAGAATTATCAGAAATATATTTAATTAAAGAGTCATTATTTTTTTTATCTGCAGTAACAGGGTTTGAGATTGATTTGTAACTAAAATTCCAATTTTGGAAATTTGGTCTAAAATCTTCATCAATGTACAAAAGGCCACTAATTCCTGTTTTTCTTAAAAAAAGAGTTCTAATGTTAAGTTTTTTTGCTATATAAAACATGCATATATCCCAGCTCATATGAGGAGTATTGTCAATAATAATAGTATCAATATTTTTATTTTTTAAAAAAAATGCATTGAAATAACCACATAAATCATAAAAAAATTTCAAATTATAGTGACTTGAGGGAGGTTTTGGGCACATTCTATCTTGCGCGAGAATAAATAATTCAAGACATTCTTTTAAATTCCTAGATTCAGGGAACGATATAGGTTTTGGGGAAATATCTGGAAATGCTTTTTCTAAATTTTCTAACCTGTAAAGAAGAGTTGCATCGATAAATTGAAGATTGGACAAATGGCTCTTTTTAGCTGGTAAGGTATGTGAAATATGATGAGAAAAAAGATTAGGTTTTTGTTTGCAAATATTTTCAGCAATATTTGTCAATGTTTTGTCGCCCATAAAATCGCATATAAGAACACTCATAATTATTTAATTATAATAAAATTAAATATATCATATTACTTTTTAGCAAAAGCAATAAGCGTATCGGCTGTTTTGGTGGCACATCTTGATTTGGAATAGGCATCATTTAGCCTCTCATCATATAAATTGCTATATTTCACATGGCCGCCAGGCTTACCATCTAAGAACCAACCCAAATGATTTGTAAAGCTATATCTTTGAAAGTTTTGTACTTTAATTTCCTTAAAACCTGCTAAAGATAGAAATTTTTTTAAAGATGCTTCAGTATGCAAAACTAAGTGTTCGCTCCAGAAAGTGAACTTTTTAAACTTTGGTAAATCCACAGATTGAATCAAAAAATCTTTAGCATGTGGGACTTCAACTATTAATAATCCGTTTTCATTAAGCAAATTATATAATTGTTTTAAAATTGCAATTTGATTTGGTATATGCTCAAGACAATGAAAGGTTGTTATTGTATCAAAACTATTATTTATTTCATCAAATTCACTAAAAACACTTGTTTTTTTTAAATTTTTTTTCATGTAATCAATACAATTCAGATTTAATTCTAAACCAGCAGAAAATGATGCTTTTTCTTCTGCTATAGATAAGAATCCTCCCCATTCACATCCAAAATCTAAAATTTTCTTATTTATTATAAATTTATTAAACTGTTCGTATCGTCTAATATCATCCTCGTAGTATCCATTTTTTATAAAAAAATCGTCTGTTATTTTACCACTAGCATTTTCTTGATAATACTTTCTTTTTGTTATGTATTCTTCTAAAAAAATAATTTTAGATTTTAAATCTAAAAATACTTTCATTTTTTCATCTCTAGTTTCGGTAGATATTATTGATAAGTTTTCATCTTTTATAAGACCGTTTGATTTTAAATCTTTGTAAACTGGATTACTTATCATGCTCGCTCAGATATTTTTCTGCTATATTAAAATCTGCTTCATCATCAATATCTATAGATTCAATTTTTGAATCTATTATCAAAGGTATTGTTTTTTTATTGACAAAATTCTTTTCTTTTTTAAGCTCTTCTGGGCTAATAATGTATAACAATCCGTTTAATGTGTAAGAGGGTGGGAGGTCTTGAGATCTGAATTTTCTTTTATTATCAAAAAATGGATATAGATAGTTATTTTCTATCTTGTAAGACCAAAAAGGATGGTTTGCGCTTGGTGAAACTGATACAATTGATTTCATATTTGAATCTAAATATAAATTGATTCCCCTGTTAATGGTTTTAAAGGATCTAAATGGAGACGTTGGCTGTATTAATATAAGTCCGTCAACCGTTTTAATATTCTTCTCATACCATTCTAGTGCATGTATAGCAACATCTGAAGAAGAAGCAAAGTCATTTGATAAATTTTCAGGCCTTCTCCATGGGGCAATTAGATCATATTTTTTTGCAATAGAAATTACTTTTTCGTCATCTGTAGACACCATAATATCAATATCAGAGCTAACCTTTTTTAAAGACTCGATTGACCAAACTACTAAGGGTTTACCGCCTAATAATTTAGTATTTTTCCCGGGAATTCTTTTCGATCCTTTTCTTGAAGTTATTAGAGCTAAAAAATTCATCACAAAACTTAATCATCAACGCCTTTCTTGCCCACTGTATGCCTTAATCTCCATTCTCCATTAGTTTTTTTCCATATGTGGGGAGATCTCCAACTATCGATTACTCTTATAAAATCATCTTCGCTTATATCGCAGTATTCTAAAAATACTTCATAATATTTTTGAGGAAATTCCCCATCAAATTTCTCAACAAGCGCAATTCCTTCATCTCTCGTAAGGTGACCATCTCTAATTTCATGAGCAGTGTCTGAGGTGCATCTTCCAATTCCAAATTTAATGAACATTAAATAGTAATGAAATCCATCTAATTTGTCATCAATTGATGCATACTTTGAAAATGTTCCCTCATTTCTTTCAGGATTAGATTTAAAACCTGTATTATCAACAGCATAATAATAATTTTCCTGAGGAATCCATTTTTTGTAGTAACTCATAAAATATTGATTTATTTCCCTCTCTTTTAATAGCTTGAGCTCGCTTGCAGAAAGACCATATTTTTCTAAATCTTTTTTCTTAATACCATATTTTTCAAAAGTCTCTGGGAACACACTTGAAAACCTATTTTTAACAAACAGTTCATGAGATAATGAACTTCTATCAGCATATTTCATTTCGCCGCCATATTCGACCTCGCCATCTTCTCCATAAACAACCAACTTGACATCATACTGTAAAGCTATTCTAAATGGCATAGAGTATTGACCAAATATGAAAGGTTGAAATGGATCGCCCATTTCCAAAAAGGCAGCTTGAGTCAACTTTCTGTGAAGTTGGCCATTTGGTGTCATTAAAACATTGTCCATTCCTCCTACGTTAATCATATCAGAAAAATTTTGAAAACCTATATGTGTATATAAGTGTGGAGACCACGTAGCAGTCAAAACTCTCATGTCGTACTTTTCTTTCAAATAATGGGCTACATAGGCACTATCTTTACCACCGCTAGAGGGCACAATAACATCATATTTATCATTTTTACCTCTATGGAGATCACATAACTCAGCAAGCTCATACTCTCTTTTTTCCCAATTGATATTTTTTTTCTTATGATTTGCGTAACTACAAGCTGAACAAACACCATTTTCATCAAATTTTAATCTAGGTCTTTGATTGGAAATTGTACATTTTTTACAAAAAACAACATTTCTAGGTAAGTTATATTTTTTTATCAAATTTTTATTTTCAATTTTCAATTATAGTCCTTTCATAAAATTTTTGTATATCTGTATTCCTTCAGATCCGCTCTTTTCTGGATGAAATTGAGTAGCAAATATGTTTTCATAATTAATTGATGAACAAAAAGTTTTTTCTCCAAAAAAAGATTTTGAAAGAATAATTTTTGCTTCCTTAGGTTCTGCGTAAAAAGAATGAACAAAATACATATATGATTGATTTTTAATGTCTTTAAAAAAAGTTTCATCCCAGTTCTGTTTATCTTTTTCAATTTTACTCCAACCTGTATTTGGAATTTTTAAATTTTTAGAAGTGTTTGTTTTAAATTTTTTTATTTCTCCATTAACTATTCCTAGCCCTTTAGTTTTTTTGTACTCAAAACTTCTAGAGAATAGTAGCTGCATACCTAAGCAAATGCCAAAGATATTTTTACCAGATTTTAGAAAATCAATTATAGTCTCAATTAAATTTTTTTTTTTTAATCTACTCATCGCTTCATTAAATGCGCCAACTCCAGGCAAAATCAATGCTGCTGCATTTTCTATTTTAGTTTTGTTGCTTGTAATAATTGGGTCCATATCACTGATTTTACATGCAGAGGCTATGCTAAAAAGATTCCCCATTCCATAATCTAAAATTGCTATTTTTGGTTTTTTCATGTTTGAAATTTAAACTCTACAATTGATACCGTTATCTAAAATTTCTCTCTTTATTTTCTTGAGATTGTAATGGCCAAATTTACTATATCTAGAATTTTTTTTATAAAATCGATATTGCCCTCATCTGAAAAATGGTCTTCATTTACAGGCTGCATTTTTAAAAATTCATAGTGAAGAATTGAACCAAGCGCTACCCCGTTCAAACTGCTAAAGTTAAAAGCTTTAATCAAATCTTCGGAGCAGCTTGCCCCCCCATTTATAATTAGTGGTACATTTATTTTGTCTTCAATTTTTTTTAAAAAATCTATATCAAGCCCTCTACCAGTGCCATCTCTTTCTATAGAAGTTATTATAATTTCTCCTGAACCTAAATCTTGTATTTTACTTATCCAATCCATTGCATTTATACCTGTTTTTTCTCTGCCGTTATCAGTAAAAATAAAATAATCACCGTCCAAATTTCTTAGATATTCTATCGCTATTACAATCGTGGAACTTCCAAAAGTTTTTGCTGCTTCATAAATTAAATGAGGATTTTTAACAGCCATTGTATTTAAAGAAACTTTATCAGCTCCAGAATGGAGTACCTGCTCAATGTCATTAAGTGATCTAATGCCACCACCAACTGTTAGGGGAACAAAAATTTCTTTAGAAGTTTTTTTTATAATTTCATTTAAGGTATTTCGTCCATAAAGGCTAGCAACAACATCTTGAAAAATTAACTCATCTGCTCCACATTTATAGTAATATTTAGCAAAATTCCATGGTTTTCCTAATACTCTTAAACCCTCAAGCTGAACGCCTTTAACTAGGTTGGGTCCTTTGATTTCTAGCTTTGGAATTAACCTTATCACAAGTTTTCTATTTCTTTAATCAAAGTGTACGAAATAAAATTAATTTGATCATTATCAAGACCTGGAAAAGAAGGCAAACTTATTCCAGCAGAAGAAGATATTTTAGTGTTGTCAATTTTTGAACTATAATATTTTAATTTCTTATAGGGTTTCATTATATTTACAGGATAAAAAGATGGTCTGGTTTCAATGCCGTTTTTGAGCAATTTTTTAATTAAAAAATCTCTTTTTTTTCGATAAGGTTCCTTTAAGAGGATCGTGTAGAGCCAAAAGGAATGATTTATATTCTTTAGTCTTTTAGGCACATTAAAAAAAGATTGGGATATGAAATTTTTATCATATTTTTTTGCTATACTTCTTTTTTGCTCTAGGAACAAATCTAATCTTTCAAGCTGCGCCAAACCAATTGCTGCTTGCAAATTTGTCATCCTGTAATTAAAACCTATTTTTTCATGCCAATATCTTTTTTTAGGACTCATTGCATGGTCTCTTAGCATTCTAGCTTTTTCTTCATGGGCTTTATTTTTAAATATAACCATGCCACCCTCCCCCGTTGTAAGTGTTTTATTGCCAAAAAAACTAAAAGTAGATGCATCGCTATCAATTCCAACGTGTTTTCCATTATAATAAGTGCCTAACGCTTCCGCACAGTCTTCAATAACAAGTAGGTTGTGTTTCTTTGCAATTCTACTAATTTCATTAAGACTAGATGATTGCCCGTAGATATGAACAGTTAAAATAGCTTTTGTTTTTTTTGTTATTGACTTTTGTATCAAAGATGTATCGATACATAGAGAATCAGGATCTATATCTACTAGGACTGGTGTAGCTTTAGTATATAATATGGCATTTACTGGTGCAATAAAGGTGAAGTTAGGTACTATAACTTCATCTCCCTCCTCGATTCCCAAAGCCTCGAGCGCTAAATGTAAAGCAGTGGTCCCATTTGAAGTAGTAATAGCATTCGCTGAGCATATATAGTCAGCAAATCCTCTTTCAAATTTACTAACGTATTTTCCTTGTGATGAAATCCAGTTAGTTTCAATGCAATCAGTAACATATGATAATTCATTTCCATCAAGAGCTGGTCTAGCCATAGGAATATTATGATACTTTTTTCTTGACGCATAATCAACAAGATTTCCTTCTGAATCAACGAGAGGGATATATTTAATTTCATTTGATAGTTTTTGCTGAATGATAGAATCAGGAGTTCCAAATTTTAAATAAACATATTCTCTGTTTATTATTTCAGAAACTTTGCTATCAATAGTGAAGCCCCTAATTAAGCCTCTTCTAATATCGCCATCTGTAATAACTCCAACTAATTTTTTTTTATTAATAACAAAGCAAATTCCTTTTCCATTTTTATCAATGGTTTTAATGGTTTTTTTTAATGTTTCATCAATTTTTATGACCATTACTTTTAAGTTGCTTGCAAACATATATTAACTTTTTATAAAATTTTTTGCTAGCTTGTATTGTTGTAAAACATTTTCTTTTTTGTAATCATAAACCTCGATTGAATAGTAGTCTAAATCTTTGATTAAATATTCCCAAAACCAGCTTTCAGAATTAAATGGTTCATTTGTATCGCTAAATCCATCATTTTCACTAAAATGAAATGCTTTTATATATTTTTTTGTTTTTTTAAAAAATTCTTCAACTTTTTTGGAAAGGCTTTTGTATGAAACTTTTAAGTGAGCCACATCAACTAACAGATTAACATTTTTGGGTGTATTTTTCATTATATAGCAAGCTTCATCACTGTCTGCCATTAGAAAAGGATTTTGATTAAATGTTCTATAGTTATTATGAGATAATACATTGTTTTCAATCATTAGTTCTACGCCACTATATTTTGCATATGAACTTAAAATGTTTACTCTGTCTATAAAGATATTTATAGAATCTTGTCTATTATATAAAGTTTTTTTTTGTACTCTTTTTCCAATCTCGTTTATATCTGGATCTATTAAAAATCCTGCATGAAAACTATAGCTTGTTGAGTTTAGTTCATACGCATAATTAATACCTTTTTTAGCTAAATCTAAACTTTTCTTTGCTATTTCCTTGCTAGGAGAACATAAATTAAAAACAAACGGTTTATTTGGTGGGGGAAAATAATTATGAACTTTAAATTTTACTTCATTTTTTAGATTTTTTAATTTTTTTAAATTATCCTTACAGTACTCACCTCCTGATAATTCTATAAAATTTATACCCATTTCGTATAACATTTTTGAAGTTTTATGAGCTGGGCATCCTTTCATGCCACCAGTTGAAAAATAAATCACTTATATATACTTTCTTGTATGAGTTTGAAATAATTTTCTCTATCAAAGTTATTTTTCATTATTTTATATCTGAAAACTTAATAATTTGATCTTCTTGAATGTTCGATGAAGATTGCTTTCCAATAAAAAAAGGTAAGTGTTTACTCATTATTCCAGTACCAGGTCTTTTTAATGTTAGATTTTCATAAGAAAAAGGTTCATTCTTATTAATGTTTTTTTTCGCTACTATACTTTTTCGAGAAATTTGAGCCATTTGATTTTCTTCTTTCTGGCAAATTTTAATACCGCTACCTATCATTTTTTCAGCTCTCCTAACAGACTGTACAATTTCTTTAAATTCAAGTGGGGTAGATGAAGCTTTATGATCAGGTCCTTTTAAGTTTTTATCTAGAGTAAAATGCTTTTCAATTATCTTTACATTATAAACCACTGATAATGTTGATGCTATTGAGCCTTTGCTATGATCTGAAAAACCTACTGGTGTCATAAATGCCGAACTTAATGTATCAATAGCTTTAAGATTTAAACTAGAGTCAGAGCATGGATAGTTTGAAACACAATGTAGCAAAATTATATTACTATTTTTATTATTTCTATATATATTTATTACATCTTCTATTTCTCCAAGACTAGCCATTCCAACAGAAACTATTGATGGTTTTAGGCTTTTTGCTATAAAGTTTTGCAAAGGGAAATCAACAATATCAGCAGATGCGGTTTTAAACATTTTAATATCTAAATCTAATAAAAACTTTGCACTATCAAGATCATAAGGGGTTGATAAAAAGTCTAAGCCTAAACTTTCTGAGTATTTTTTTAAAATAATATGATCTTTTTTACCCAATACCAATTTTTTAATCATTTCAAAATGACTTTCATCAGGAGAAGTGGTATTATGTTGATAATCAACTTTAGGAGTTCCTCTTGATACAAGGTTTTCCGCTTTAAAAGTTTGAAATTTAACTGCATTCGCACCGCTATTTTTAGCTTCATAGATCATTTTTTTTTGCCAGATTAATATTCCCATTGTGATTTACGCCTATTTCAGCTATAAAATAACATTCATTAAATTTATTAAAAAAATTATCCAAAATTTTAACTTACCTTAGCTTTCTTATAATCGTTATAACA
>MDTC01203231.1_pt1 | contig 10686 bp, 8 predicted proteins | sample 811181 | NCBI WGS metagenome assembly MDTC01 (sample SAMN05326644, study PRJNA326480) | marine metagenome | isolation source: seawater | place: Pacific Ocean: North | collected 2011 | reverse complement strand
GAATATTTTGGTTAGGCTTGCTGGATTGAAAAACAGAGCGCACATCAATAATACTTTGTTTTATGGTATCCGCTATTGTTAGTTTTTTTACCGCGTTATTAGGGACTAATAAAAAAAGCGGGCAAGCAAATACTGCTACCCAAAGAGAGGTTAAAACCATTGTAGCTCTAATATGTTCCTGTTCTTCAATTGCTAAGTTGAAGGGTGGAGGCTCTGCCTGAATAAAAGCAACCAGGCATAAGATTAAGCAAAGCACCCCACCTATATACCCTAGGCACCATGCACGACCAGACAGTTTACCTATTTCATTTTTTTCGGCAATATAAGGCAACATGCTATTGTAAAACACACACCCTGTTTCGAATGCAACAGTTGCTATAATAACAGTAATCATTGCAAAAGTGAGATAAGTTTGATCTGGTTTTGCGAACCACAGAGACGCGGTAGATACTATACCAATTAATGTAAAACCGATGAGCCAAGGCTTGCTGCCTCCTCTATGTTTTGATGCGGCTCCCGAGATAGGGCTTAAAATTGCTATTAGTATGCCAGAAACACCTATAACGATACCCCATAGGGACGTACCGATTTCCATAGTTGGTGCAATACTGTTGGTAAAATAAGCAGCAAAGACAAAGGTTGACACTACTGCAAAGAAACCTGAGTTAGAAAAATCAAAGAAAGACCATGCCCATTTAACTTTTTCTGATCTGTTCGTAAGTATCGGACTAGTCATCCTGATAAACCTACCATACGCCGCATCTTGTTAGCAATATGCAATGCTTCTAGACCAGCGCTACCAGTTGCAATCGGCGTTTCTTTTCCTTGGATTGCATCTACAAATGCTGAGAGCTGTAGACGTAATGGATCATTATGTTGCGTACAGTATTCCTTACTAGTTAGGTCAATCTCAAAGGACTCATTATTAATTGATATTGAAATACAGCGTTTCTGATTAATGGCGCTTCTACTGACACCAAACTCTACATCTGTCCCGGATACCAATTTTAGTCTGCTAGTTATATTATTAACATCAGTAAAGTCCACACTGTTAATTTCAGATATGGATCCTAAGTTCAGGAAACGCATAAGATCGATGTCATGTATCATTAGGTCAAGGATTGCGTCGAGGTCATTAGAGCGATTATTAATTTTATTTAGTCTTTTGGTAACGAACCTATTGACGACACTATTCTTTGGAAGTCTTTCTTTTAATTTTATTATGTTAGGATTAAAGCGTTCTACATGACCTACACATAGCGTAGTTTTGTTTGTGGAGGCCTCGAGTAAAATTTCTTCTGCTTCTTTTTCAGTGGCTGCAATTGGCTTCTCTAATAGACATGGGATATGAGATTTTAATAATGGAATGGTCGTAGTAGCATGTGCATGTGTGGGGACCGCTATAATTGCTAGGTCAGCGATCAGCATAATATCTTGCAACTTAGTAGACCATTGCACAGATCTTTCTGATGCTATTTGCCGAGCCTTATCTTCATTCTTATCCACCACTGCAGTAAGTGTAACCCTATTGGACCTGACACATGCATTCACATGATGTTGGCCCATATGGCCAAGACCTATTACTGCGATTCGAGGAAGTGGTGAGTTTAAGGTCATGCTTTGTTTTTACTCTTCAATGCTAACTTTATAGCAGCTATTATAATGTCCTGGACTTCATTTTCTAGATATGCATGGATTGGAAGGCTTATAACTTCATTGGCCAAAATTTCAGTGTTTTTAAGATTAGCTGTAGCGGTTGGGAATTCTTTATATGCCGCTTGCCAGTGTAATGGTTTTGGATAGAATAGGGCTGTGGGCACACCCTGATTATGCAATGTTCTAGCAATCTGATCTCTATATTTTGAGACCAAGGTGTACTGAGCCCATACAGAAGTTGCATTTGGAAGTATTGTAGGGGTTTTTACAATGTCTTTTAGCGCGTTTGTATAACGCTGAGCTATTAAACTACGTCTTTTGCATTCATCGTCGAAGATAGTTAGCTTTTGAATTAATATAGCAGCCTGTATTGAGTCAAACCTAGCGGTTAGACCTAACGTAATTGCTTCTCCTTTTCCCCCGCCGTTACCATGAATTCTGATGTTTTTCATTTTTTCATAGAGCCCGGTGTCGTTTGTCATTATAGCACCACCATCTCCATAACAACCGAGTGGTTTTGATGGATAAAAGCTGGTAGCGGTCACGCGACCAAAGGACCCTATCGGTTTATCATTATAGCGCGCACCGAAGCTTTGGGCTGCATCATCAAGTATCCATAGTTTATTCTCAGTAGCTATTTTTTGAATAGAATCGAAATCTGCAGGTTGCCCAAATAAATCCACAACCATTATTGCTTTGGGTCTCAGCCCCATTCCGTTGGCAAGCTCAATGCCTTTTGCGAGACTTTCCGGACACATGTTAAATGTCTCGGCTGAGACGTCTACAAAAATTGGTGTTGCCCCTAGTAATGCTATAACTTCAGCAGAAGATATAAATGTAAATGATGGAACGAATACAGCATCATTTGATCCTATACCTGCAGCCATCAGTGGGATGCTAAGGGCGTCTGTACCACTGCTACAAGAGAGACAGTATTTACTATTTGCTCTTTCCGCCAGCATAGCCTCTACCTTAAGTACTTCCGGGCCCATTATAAAGGAACCGTGTTCGAGCACCTGATTGATAGCATCATCAATCTGGTCCTGTATTCTCGCCCGTTGTGCTTGTATGTCTATGAAAGGTATAATGGCATTATCCTCGATGAGTATTAAAGAACCGTTTTATTTAAAGTAAACTCATGACGATATGTCGCAAGTATGCTATATAACTGTTTCGTTAAGTAACTTATAACTTATCTTTCTATCTTGTAAACTTATGCCAACTCTTTAAGACAGACTATTTTTTAGATTGGACAATATAGTAATACGCGTACGGCATCTTTTTTGATCTTATGTTAAATACTCATACCAAGACTATTCCTTTGTTAAAACGCCTAGTGAAGGAGGCTGTAGCCCCTTATAGCACGCAATTAGCGTTGGCTATTTTTTGTATGCTTATAGTGGCTGCTACCACTGCAGGGCTTGCATGGTTGATGGACCCTGTTGTCAATCAAGTATTTGTTGAGAAAAGGTCGGATCTGCTTTGGCTTATTGGTGGGGCTGTGTTTGCAGTGTTTTTAACCAAAGGCTTAGCAACATACTGTCAGACAGTTATTATGGCAGGCGTAGGCCAAAATGTACTAATGGACATGCAAAACCGTCTTTTCGCACATTTAATGACACAAGATTTATTATTTTTTAAGACGACATCGTCTGGTGAGTTAATGTCGCGGTTTTCAGCTGATATTACGATGATGCGCCAAGCAGTTTCGACAGCCCTAACTGGTATAGGAAAAGATTTCTTTTCTCTCATCTTTTTGGTAATAGTTATGTTTTTTCAAGACTGGCTTCTCGCTTTAATTGCTGTATTTGTTTTTCCTGCAACAGTAGTGCCCATTACCTCTTTAGGCCGACGATTGCGTCATGTTACCGCTGATACGCAGGCAGAAACAGGTGTCTTGATGAATGAATTGCAGCAAACTTTTACCAGTATTCAGTTGATACAATCATTTGGTATGCAGGTTGCTCAGATGCTACGTATTAGCGCAATGGTCGCTAAAATCCGTAACATGCATCTGCGAGCTGAGAAGGTGAAAGCTATATCAAGTCCTCTGATGGAGACAGTGGGTGGAGTTGCTGTTACAATTGTAATCGTATATGGCGGTTGGCGGGTAATTAATGATACTACGACACCAGGCGCTTTCTTCTCATTCATTACAGCCCTATTGATGGCGTATAGACCAATTAAGGCTTTAGCTAACCTTAATTCACAAATTCAACAGGGTTTGGCGGGTGCAGAGAGATTATTCTCTGTGCTGGACACGAAACCTAATGTTGTAGAGCAAGAGAATGCAAAAGAATTAATTTGTAATAACGGCCGTATTATTTTTAGAGATGTGAATTTCACCTACCCAGATGGTTCTGTTGGAGTTAAAAACTTAAATTTTGTGTGTGAATCTGGTTCTGTTACTGCTTTTGTTGGGCCATCTGGATCAGGTAAGACTACACTTCTCAATCTTATTATTAGACTGTTTGATATAGATAGTGGATCAATACAAATTGATGATAATGACATTACGGACCTGACTTTTTCATCGTTGAGAAACAATGTGGGGGTAGTGTCACAGGATATGGATTTATTTAATGATACAGTCATGAATAATATTAGGATGGGAAACCCACATGCATCGGAGCAGGAAGTTCAAGAGGCGGCCACTTTAGCAGGCGCGGATTCATTTATTCATAATCTCTCATATGGATATAATACTATTGTGGGTGAAAGAGGAAAAAACCTTTCAGGTGGTGAGCGGCAACGGATTTGTATTGCCCGTGCTGCTCTAAAAAAGCCGAAAATTTTGTTATTAGATGAGGCCACTAATTCTTTAGATTCTGAGACCGGAAAATATGTTCAGAGCTCAATTGGGGCAATGAACTCTAATTGCACTAGTATTTTAGTGGCCCATGATTTGTCATCGATCCAACATGCAAATTGTATTCATGTTCTAACTAATGGAGAGATATCTGAGAGCGGAACTCATTCGGAGCTTATTAACAAAAATGGCAAATATGCGATGCTATACAGAAATCATATTGCAGAAACACAATAGGATCTAATATTATTATTTCTGCCTGCTTTCTTTAATGAGGACTTCAAATACATTAGAAATTTCATCTATATTATTCTTTTGGTTGAAAAGCAGATCTACCTTCGCACTAATATTTTTAACTAAGCTCTCTCGGTATTTATTATCATTAGCTATTTTATAAGCAATATTAACATATTGCTCTGAATTTTTGGCGATGCAGTCCGAGATGCCGAGGGCTTGATATAGCGCTAAGGTATGGCGGCCGCGCATTAAATTTCCTGGCCAATGGACAATGGGTGTTCCAACCGCCAAACTTTCAAGACTGGTTTTGCCGCCCGCCCATTCAGGTATGTCTAAAGTTACGTCCGCATGGCTTAATAAGGTAGTAAAGTCTTTGCTGTGGACCCGTGTTAGTATTTGAGTTCTGCTAATTTTGCTCCCAAGCACAGACTTTAACCTGTTTCTAAATTGTCGATCTGCATGTTCGTTAATGCTAATAAAATATATAATTCCTTTTTCATCCTGTTTGAGTAATTGTAATACTATCTCATCAAAATTGGGATGAATTTTGAAAAGGCTTTGTGCACATAAATAGATAGGTTTACAGGTATCAAACCCAAAGTGTTCTCCTGTGCTAGAGTTTTCTGGAAGTAGCGGTTTTTCGACGCAAATTGACAAACCTTCTAGCTCTATAAGTGTTTCAGAATAATGCCTTTGACCATCTTGTGGTTCCATTTTATTTGTTGAAAGGAAATAGTCAATATTTGGAATGCCACTTGTTACAGGGTGACCCCACCCCATTACTTGGACTGGTGCACAGCGTGAGAATGCGAGAAGATATACAAAATCCTCCATGCCTATTTCCGGATAGAAAATTAAATCGGCAGAAACTTCCGCTAAAATATCACGCGCTTTTGCTATACTATTGGGTAAGTCGACCGTGAAGTCAGCTAGGGCACCAATTTCTTTAGTCAAAGGGTCATCAACTGGTTTGATAGGACACCTTATCGCATACACCTCAAATCTATCTCTATCTAAATATTGTATGAGTCCCTTAAACAGATAACCGATTGTATGATTTCTTAGGAAACTTGAAACAATTGCTACCTTAAATTTTCTTTTTCTAGGAGCACTAGTATTACCAGTTTTATCTGAACCTAGCTCAGGGCAGCAATCTAAATAGAACTTTGCTATTTCCTGCTGTAGGAATTTATCATTGCATCCCTGATAAGCTAAAAAGAAGTTGGCAAAAGCCCCTGATTTATATGGGTCTAGTATTGAGGGTCGTGGCAAGGTAGCAAGTGAATTTGTTATTAATTTGCGTATCTTTATTATTTGTTCTTGGCTTTGATTGATTACTGGGAGTGTTAAAAGTAGTCTTAATTGCAGTAGCGCTTTAAAGTCAGTATTAAGTTCAAATTTTAATACATTCTTATACAAATTAATCGCGATTTCTGTTCTACCTATTTTAGCTTCTACCTGTGCTAGGCAGTATAGTCCGATGGGGTCCTTTCTTAGCTTGGACACATATAATTCTAATAGTTTTTTTGCAGGCTCTAGAATCTGTAATGCCATATATGTCTGGCCTAATATTAAAGTTGCCCCCATATCATTTGGATCTATCTCTATAGCTTTAATCCCTGGCTTTATAGCGGCACGGGGTTGACCCATCTTTAAACGGGTTTCTGCTAATAGTCTCAAAGTGCGGGTGTGATTAGGCCGTATAATAGATGCTTTAGTTAGCCATCTTTCAGCTTCTTCAAAATTTTGTGTTGCCATTATTGTATGCCCACAATTGAGGTGTGCGGCGGCACTTTCTGGATCTAAGTGGCAGGCTTTTTTAAAGAAGGGAATAGCTTTACTTAGTTCTCCAATCCGACCATAGGCTGCACCAAGTATATTAATTATTTCAATATCATCGGGTTCTATCTGGTAAGCTTGCGTTAGCATTTTAATGGCAGCTTTATCTTTGTTTAGTTGATAGTATATAAGGCCTAATTTAAAAATAGGATCAATCGAAGAAGGTACAGTCAAGTGAGCCTTTACAAAAAATTTCTCTGCATGAAGAGGGTTTTTGTGCTGTATCAGAAAATTACCACGCCGTATGTAGGCATCGTATATATTGAATTTATTATCTGTATTACTAAGCGTTTTTTTTGTATTACTATAACTCATTTAGGTTTTTCCAATTGCTATTACCTTATAAATTAAAGTTTATCATTATTTGTTAATATCTAATTGATAAAGTTATGGAATGTATGGGAGTGACTTGGTATTATACACTATATTTCTCTGAAGTATATTTTGTTGAATATATCCTGTTTTTAATTATAGGTTTATGCGCTATTTTACCAGTTTTCGAGTTCTAGCTAGCAAGATATCAATCTATCTGAGCGGTTATCGAGTTGTATATTAGGAAAATTAATGGGATCAACTAAAGCGATCGATGATTATGCCGCTAGCTTACCAATAGCTAATATTAAAATACAAGACCGTTCAATTCGGTATGGCGTGCCTAATCAGCAAGCGTTGTGGCGGGTGTCCACTTTTCATACTAAGGAGCCTGAAACAGTTCGGTGGATTACTAAATTCAAGGCGGACAGTGTTTTCTTGGATGTAGGGGCTAACATGGGTCTTTATTCCATGTTAGCTGCAGTTTATTCTAAAGCTCGAGTATTTGCATTTGAACCAGAATCTCAGAATTATGCTTTGTTGAATAAAAATATTAGCCTCAATAAAATGTCCGATAGAGTAATTGCTTGGTGCTGTGCCTTATCTGATATGAGTACTTTTGATCGCCTTTATATGACCGGACTTAATGTTGCTTCATCTGGACACGAATTTGGTGCAGAAGTAGACCATAATTTGATGCCGGTTAAGGCGCGCTTTGCTCAGGGCAGTATGAGTAGCACCATTGATACATTAATTCAAAGTAAGACTATTCCAGTACCAAACCACATTAAGATTGATGTTGATGGTATAGAACATTTAGTTGTGAAAGGCGGAATGAATGTACTTCAGAAAACAGAATTGCAATCTGTATTAATAGAAATTAATCCGCATTTAATGGAACATAGTCAATTAGTTGCTGATATGTTGGGTATTGGTTTTGATTTTGATCCAGCTCAGGTTGAGAGAGCAAGACGCAAAGAAGGAAGTACAAAGGATTATGCTGAATATATTTTCTGGCGCAAATAATCACGTCGCACGGCGGATAAAAGAGACACCTGTTTTAGAAGCACCATTTCAGCACTGCATCATTGACGATGTTTTACCAGAAGCAGTATTTAATAGTATTCATGACCATTGGCCCGATGATAGTGTTTTATTATCATTAAATGAGACTGGTCGCACTACAAAATACAAAGAACGGTTCGTTATGTTGCTTGAGGATGAGTTCTTTAATAAACTTAATTCGACTGACCAGAAGTTTTGGGTGGATGTAGGGTTAACGGTTATGGGCTCTCAAGTAGTGACAGCGTGTTACGAAAAGTTTAAGAAACTTTTGGATGGGCGTTTGCCAAGGCAGAACAGGACTTTTAATTTAAACCCTGAGATGCTAGTTGTGAGTGATCGAAACAATTATCAAATAGGGCCTCATACAGACACAGAATGGCGTTTTATGAGTCTGCTATATTATTTATCACCGGACCCGAAATATCACTCCTATGGAACTTGTTTATATGAGCCTAAAGATTCAGCCATTGAAGTTGACCATAGGCGTCATTACGAATTTCAGGACTTTAATTTGCACTCGCGGATAGATTACAAGCCCAATCGCTTGGTTTTATTTCCTCGCACTAATTCATCATTTCATGGTGTCGAGCCAGTTGCTGTGCCTAATTGTGATCGGAGACTAATTATTGTCAATATTCGGACACCAGAAGAAGCAATGCTAGATTTTGATGAAAGCTAGATTTACAGATTATACTAAATTACTGTCTTTAAGGAGAGAAATTGGAGCGGGCGATGAGATTCGAACTCACGGCCCCAACCTTGGCAAGGTTGTGCTCTACCCCTGAGCTACGCCCGCTCTACAATTTTTCTTCAGACTTATATAGTACTCCACTATCACTATTCATGGATGTTTTGCAAGGGCTTGATAGGTTGATTGGCCATCTAATATTATCTATTTTGCTTGTATTCTTTGGTTGTAAGTATCATTTGCTGTTATAGTACAATTTTTAACTTAGTGTGAGGATCAATGTTTACTAAAGATACATCTAATGCAGTAGACCCTTCTACCAATATGCCACTAACTGATGATCTAATTAAAGATGTAGATACGTCCGGTTTTATGCAGGAAGTTGTAGAGCCCTCAAAAACTATCCCAGTTTTAGTCGATTTTTGGGCACCGTGGTGCGGTCCTTGCAAACAGCTGGGACCATTATTGGAGAAAGTGGTGCGGAGTTTTGCTGGTAAGGTAAAATTAGCAAAAGTTAATTTAGACAAGAATCAGTCTTTAGCAGCACAGCTACAAGTAAAATCGGTTCCGGCAGTTTTTGCGTTTGTAGATGGACAGCCCGTGGATGGATTCACAGGTGCTTTGCCAGAAAGCCAGTTAAGAGCGTTTGTAGAAAAGCTGGTAAACAGTGCTGATGGTAGTGCCGATGAACTTCTTGCCCATGCAAAAAATCTGGAAAATGAAGGAAAACACATAGAGGCTTTAGCTGTGTTTGAAGCTATTATGGCTGATAATGCCAGTGCGTCCCCTGCTGCGGGCATTATTCGTTGTTACATGAACACTAATCAGGACGATAGTGCCAATATATTCTATGACGGGCTGGCTGATAAAATTAAGCTGCATTCGGAAGTGAGTTCGGCTTTTGCTGCGCTCGAATTGAAAACTCAGACACAGAACCTTGATACCCTAGCTTCTGCAGATCAGCTTTCAGCCGCTATTTTGTCCGATCCAAAAGACATGCAGGCAAGGTTTGATTTAGCAATGTGGCATTATGGTTCTGAAAACCACCAAGGTGCAGTTGATGGTCTTCTTGAAATTATTCTTTTAGATCAAAATTGGAATGAAAATGGAGCGCGCAATCAGTTATTAAAGTTCTTTGAAGCGTTTGGTTCGGACCATCCCCTGACAATAGACGGCCGTCGTCGATTATCATCTATTTTATTTTCATAGGATATCTGACAATGTCATTACTTAGTGTTAAAGGTTTACCTGCAAACATTCCTGTTTTTCCTTTAACGGGCGCGCTTCTGCTACCAGGTGGCAGATTACCTTTAAATATTTTTGAACCTAGATATTTAAACCTAGTCTCTGACTCACTTTCTGCTGGGAGAGTGTTTGGAATGATCCAGCATAATTATGAGGAGCTACTGGGTAGTGAGAGGGAGGCAGAGATAGGTGTTTCTACTGATGGTGATAATGATAAGTTCTGTTCGATTGGATGTATTGGCAAGATAGTCTATTTTGAAGAAACTGATGATGGTAGGTTTTTAATTGCACTTCGTGGTTTGTGCCGATTTAAAATGGTTAATGAAGTCAATGGCACAAATGGTTACCGAAAAGTTAAGGCAGATTATTCTAGCTATGAGTTCGACTTGGAGCCATCGAGGCCTATAAAAATGGATCGCGCCGCTATTTTAGAAGCGGTGAAACCTTATGCCGAATCGCAAAGTTTACAAGTAAAATATGATATGCTTGATGCGCTTCCAGATGATACCCTATTGACTGCGTTATCAATGATTTGCCCTTTTAAGCCAAGAGAAAAACAGGCACTTCTTGAGAGTCTATATCCTGAGAATAGAGCAGAAATGCTGTTAGCGCTTCTTCAAATGGGAGTCTTTGATAATGATTCCGGTCTCAGTGTCCGGCAATAATTTTTTTTAATCATAAGCTTGTAAACAGCCTGGAGAAAATGAATAAAGTGGATAAGAAACTATTAGATATTTTGGTATGCCCAGTAACTAAGCAACCATTAGAGTATGACAAAGATAAGCAAGAACTATTGAGCAAGACCGCTGGACTAGCATTTCCGGTTAGAGATGGG
>MDTC01182370.1_pt1 | contig 10686 bp, 10 predicted proteins | sample 811181 | NCBI WGS metagenome assembly MDTC01 (sample SAMN05326644, study PRJNA326480) | marine metagenome | isolation source: seawater | place: Pacific Ocean: North | collected 2011 | reverse complement strand
TGGCGCACCAGTGCAACGTTTTGCAATCGCGCTCGGCTGCGAGATCAAACATGCTGGCGCTCTGGTTTATTCAGATACGCTTGATCTGAATAATCCTGATGCGTTTGAACCGATCGGCATTTCCTGCCGTCTGTGCGAGCGAAAGACTTGTCACCAACGGTCTGTTCCACCGCTCGAACGCAATCTTTCGGTAGATCCCAACCAACGTGACATCCTTCCATATTTCATACGCTAAGCTGTTGATCACTATCAATTTGTGCCCGCAGAATATGGCAGAGCAATGCCAAGTGATCCAGCGCCAAATAATCGTCTGAGCCAGCTTTTTCAAGCTGGGTTTTGCGATCTAACAACCCGTCATACGCCTTTACCAGACGGTCATAGTAACGGTCGTTCACAGCCGGCATTAATTCAACGGATTTAATGCGCTGCCTAAAAAGTTGGTCAAAGTTCAAAACATAAGAGAACGTCATAATTAATTGCCTCACAAGGTCTTAAAAGATAATATCACCATAGCCTGAATTTTTAGCGACATCTTTAGACAGTTGTGCAAAGTAGAGATTGCAATTTTAGCGCTTGAGATAGCGCAGGCCGAGTTTTTGACAGCCCTTGGCCATAAAGAACTGCCCCCATCTCAACACCCAAAGCGTGCTAAAACTGATCAATGGAAAGCAGGTGATTGCATTTAAACTCCGGTTTTATTAGCTCACTACTGTGACTGCATATAGGCTAACGCTGGTGTTGCTTCCAGTTTTTAGCAATCCACGGGGCTGCATTGGCTTTGGCAAGCGGCTCATGGCCGAGGATATGATCACTGGCTTTTTCACCCACCATAATTGATGGACCATTTAGATTGCCATTCGTAATTTGTGGGAAAATGCTGCTGTCGGCCACGCGCAGCGCATCTACGCCGATCACACGGTTTTCTGGATCAACCACGGCCATTGGATCATCCCGGCGGCCCATTTTGCAGGTTCCGCAAGGATGATAGGCACTTTCCACATGCTCTGTTATAAACGCATCCAGCGCTTCTTCTGTCTGAACCTGAGGCCCCGGCTGGATTTCATGTTTGACATAAGGCTGAAAAGCTTCTTGCGCAAAAATCTCACGGGTCAATCTTATTGCTGTGCGAAAATCAGACCAGTCTTTTTCGCTCGACATATAATTAAACAGAATTTTGGGTGCCTCAGCCGGATCGCCAGACCGCAAAGTCACAGACCCACGCGATGGGCTACGCATGGGGCCAACATGGGCCTGAAACCCATGCCCGTCAGCCGCAGCTTGACCATCATAGCGCACGGCCATGGGCAAAAAGTGATATTGTAGATCGGGGTATTCAACCCCAGGAGCCGATCGGATAAACGCGGCGCTTTCAAATTGGTTTGATGCACCTGGCCCGCGGCGCGCAAAGAGCCACTGCGCCCCGACCCAAGCTTTTCCAAGAAGGTTCCAGTATTTATAAAGGCTGATAGGTTGGCTCGCAGCCATTTGAATATAGAGCTCTAAGTGATCTTGCAGATTCTGGCCGACGCCGGGACGGTCTGCGGCCACATCAATGCCATGCTCTGCCAAATGCGTCGCCGGGCCAATTCCGGACAGCATCAAAAGTTTTGGAGAATTGATCGAAGACGCCGCGATAATCACCTCACGGCGCGCCGAGATTGTTTCAGTGCGGCCTGAGCGGACAATTTCAACCCCTGTCGCGCGTCCCTCAACAAGCACAATTTTTCGTGCGAGCCCACGAACAAGTGTACAGTTTTGGCGTTTCAGAGCAGGCTTAAGATAGGCATTGGCTGCCGACCACCGCTGGCCTTTGAAGATGGTGTGCTCCATCGCCCCAAAGCCCTCTTGCTGATGCCCGTTATAATCCTCAGTGACCGGATAACCAGCTTGCCGCCCCGCTTCGACAAAGGCGGTGACCAATGGGTTGCTACGTTTGCCGCGGGTGACATGCAGCGGGCCGTTTTTGCCCCGCCAGTCCGGATCACCGCCATGACCTGCATCATCCCAATGCTCCATGCGCTTGAAATACGGCAAGACGTCCGCATAACTCCAGCCATCTGCGCCCATCTCAGCCCATGTATCATAATCGCGCGCGTGACCGCGCACATAGACCATTCCATTGATGCTAGAAGAGCCACCAATCACTTTTCCGCGCGGACAGGCCAGTTGACGCCCCCCCAGATGCGGCTCGGGCTCTGACCAATAGCCCCAATCATAACGCGGCATATTCATCGGATAGCTTAAGGCGCCGGGCATCTGGATCAATGGACCCGCATCTGAGCCACCAAACTCAATCACAATCACAGATGAACCTGAGGCGCTAAGACGGTCCGCCATTGCGCAGCCGGCACTTCCCGCCCCAACAATTACAAAATCCGCTTGCATGGTTGTCTCCGCTAAATTTCGCTCGTCGATAGCATGCACATTTGATCAGGTAAATAAAAACCTAAATGGTCATTTAATTTTTTATCCTGCTCTCGAATTTTATTGCAAAACATAGCGCAACGCGGCACACCCACCCCATGCAACGCGTCAAAATAAGAGATATCCGCAATGCCGAGTTTATCGAAGCCACTTTGCAAGCGGTGCATAAACACGGGCTTGGTGCGGTCACAATGAGTGAAATTGCTCAGGAAACTGGCGCGACTGCGGCCAGCATCAATTATTATTTTGGCTCTAAGGAGCGGTTGATGGAAGCCACCATGCGACATCTTCTGGGGCTTTTGCGTGCAGCAGTGGTGCGAAATTTAAACGCTGCAAGCAGCCCATTGGACCGGCTCTATGCCACTTTGGACGCAAACTTTGATGATCAGTTGTTTACGGCAGAAAAATGCAGCGTTTGGGTGCAATTTTGGGCTGCTGCGCCCTATGCGCCAGCATTGGCAAGGTTACAGCGGCTCAACCGGGCGCGCGTGGCCAGCCATTTGCGGCATGATCTTAGGCCATTAATGGATAGGGATCAGGCCGCGACGATCCGGCAGACATTGCAATCTTATATGGACGGTGTCTGGCTCAATACCGCCCAAAATGCTCTGGCGGCAAATCCGGCGTTGGCCCGCCGTGATGCTCGCGCCGTGCTTGATTTGTTGCTCGCATCGGATCAATCGCCGCGCGGATAACGCTTTGCCTCTTCCAATTGATTGAGATCCATATGATTGCGCATAAAGCGCTCAGAGGCCTGTTGTAGCGGTTGGTAATCCCACGGGTAATACCCACCTTGCCTCAAGGCTTCATAAACCACCCAGCGGCACGCCTGACTTTGGCGCACTGCGGCATCGAATGCATCCAGATCCCAGCGCGAATCCACTTCGGCACTAAGTTGCGCAACAACCGCCTGATGCTCTGGCGTAGTTGCCAGATTATTAAGCTCATTCGGATCTGTCTCAAGATTGAACAATTGGTCAGGATCAATCGCACAGCGATTGAATTTCCAATCTCCCATACGCAGTGAAACCATGGGCGCGTATGAAGCCTCAGCGGCATATTCCATCATCACCGGGGTGTGGCGTTCAGCGCCTTGGCCCAGCGCAACAAGACTTTCGCCAGTGGTCCAAGGGGCCACTTCATCCATGTGGACCCCTGCAAGATCGCATAGCGTCGGGCAGACATCGATGGTTGAAACCGGCGCATCAACCACACCTGGGGTCATCTCGGAACTGCTTATCATCAAAGGTACGCGCGCCGAGCCTTCGAAAAATGACATTTTGAACCAAAGCCCCCGCTCCCCCAGCATATCTCCGTGATCGGAGACAAAGAGGATGTTTGCGCTTTGGCCGGTGTCATCAAGAACTCTAAGAATTTCACCAATTTTATCGTCTAGATAGCTTATATTGGCAAAATAGGCCCGCCGTGACCGTTCAACCATGGTCTCGGTAATCTCGTAAGATCGCCAGTCATTGGCATCAAAAATACGCTGTGAATGGGCATCTTGGTCTTGATAGGGCATGGCAGCCACTTGCGGCTGCAAATGCGTGCAATCGGCATAAAGATCCCAGTATTTTTTTCGGGCAACATAGGGATCATGGGGATGGGTAAAGCTCACGGTCAGGCACCATGACCGCTCATCAGTGCCGCGCGCCAGACCATAAAGCTTACGTGTGGCATGATGAGCAACCTCGTCATCATATTCCAGCTGATTGGTAATTTCCGCAACACCAGCGCCGGTCACCGAGCCCATATTATGGTACCACCAATCAATACGCTCGCCAGGTTTTCTATAATCTGGGGTCCACCCGAAATCAGCCGGATAAATATCAGTTGTCAGCCTTTCTTCAAACCCGTGCAATTGATCTGGTCCGACAAAATGCATTTTTCCTGACAGGCAGGTATGATACCCGGCGCGGCGAAGATGGTGGGCATACGTTGGGATAGCAGAGGAAAATTCTGCCGCATTATCATAGACTTGGTTTTTTGACGGCAATTGACCGGACATAAACGCTGCCCGCCCCGGTGCGCACAGTGGGCTGGCTGTATAGGCATTTGCAAACCGCGTTGATCGCTCAGCCAGTCGTTTAAGGTTCGGGGTGTGAAGCCACTCTACCGGCCCGTCGGGAAACAGTGTACCGTTCAATTGATCGACCATGAGAATAAGTATGTTTGGTTTGCGGGTCATTTTGGGCCCTCTGAGGTGGTTGAGGGAGGGGCCGGAGTAAGTCGTCGGCGCTGACCAGCCGTTTCACGCCAACTGAGAATGCTAATCGACGTCAAAATAATAGTTCCGCCTGCAATTACCCAAATATCTACGCCCTCTGCAAAAACCAATGCGCCCAAAAGCACAGACCATATCAGTTGCAAAAAATTAATCGGCTGGGTGACATTCACAGGAGCGGCAGCCAAGGCACGCGTCATTGCATAATGGCCCAAAGTGGCTAAGCCTGCGACCATAAACAGGATCGAAACATCAAAAATACTTGGCGGCACCCAAACCGACCAAGCCAAGGGCGCCAATCCCAATGTTGTGACAAGCGACAGCATCACCACCACCACCGAGGCCGAGACTTGGTCACTGGCCCGCTTTGCAAGCAGATAAGAGCACGAAAAGAAAAACGCATTGGCCAGCATGGTCAAGTGACCTGCGCCCACCTCGCGAAATCCAGGTCTAAGAATAATAACCACCCCAACCAAAGCCACCATCACGGCCACCATGCGATCAAGGGCCAGTTTTTCGCGCAAAAACACCGCTGCGCCAAACATCACACAGACTGGTGTCAAATAGCTCATGGCGGTGACATCTGCGATCGGTATTCGCGCCATGGCGAAAAACCACAATGTCACACCAATAGAATGCGCAGCCCCGCGCCCAACAAATACCCACATCAATGGTTTGGTTATGGCGCCGCGCTGCCAGCTGCGTCGAAATTCAGGAATCATCGGCAACAAGAGCACCAAGCCGAGCGCATAGCGTAAAAAGGCCGCTTCAGCAGCGGGAACCCCTGTGCCAAGATATTTTACCAAAGCGGTAACACCGACAAACAGTAGTCCACTGAAAGTCATCCACAGAATTGCTCGAAAGGGTTGATAATCACTTGGGGTGCCCATCCCCCAAAAAGGCGTGAATTTAGGAGGTTGTGCAAGTCTTATTGCGACAAAATTAAACCAAATGCGATGCTAAACATCACAGCTGCAATCCCAATATCCAAAACCTGCCAGGCGCGCGGCCTTGCAAAAAAAGGTGCGAGCAGCTGCGCGCCGTAGCCCAGCGTAAAGAAAAAAACAAAACTTGCCAGGATAGCGCCGATGCCAAAGACCCCTGGTTGCGGTGATTGCACTGCAATAGAGCCCAGTAAAATAACCGTATCAAGATAGACATGCGGGTTGAGCCAAGTCAGTGCCAAACAGGTCAGCGCCGCAGCCCTTAGGGTGCTAAACTCACCGGCGGCCGTAAGGCCCGTTCCGCCGCGCCAAGCAGAATAGAGGCTTTTTGCACCATACAAGACCAAAAATATAGCCCCACCATACCGCATCACGTCGATTATAACGGGCATAGATTGGACAAACCGACCCAACCCGTTGACCCCAATATAAATCAGCAAAGCATCAGAAAGAGAACAGGTCAGGCAAACAATGAAAACATACCGTTTCAAAAGCCCGGCGCGCAAGACAAAGGCGTTTTGCGCCCCAATCGCTAAAATTAATGATAAGCCCAGACCGAAACCTGAAAACAAAGCCTGCATAAATTTCCCTGCGCCTTTTCGGAATACTCAGGCGCAAGTTAGTCTAGATCAAACCGATGCAACAGCCTTTAATTGGCGCATTTCTGGTTCAGCGGCAATATAAGACCCCGCCTTAGTACTTGGGGCATGAGACAAAAGACCTCGCGCTAAAAGGTTTTTTAAACTGCGGTGAAAGGTCGGTTGAGTCATCTCAAAAACTAAGGAATGACCCTTTATATCATCCGAGCGCGCGATTCCCTCACTATTCGCAATCACGCTTTGAACTGCATAAAAAACATCTTTTTCATTTTGAGATAAATCTCCAAGTCCGAGATCACGCTCCATGCCGAGCAGCAGCGCGCGTAATTGTGCAACATTTAAGTATCTTTGGGTTGGCAGTCCCATGATTATAAACACCCTTTAGTATTTAATTTATATACTTTTGTATATTATATTAAAACTTATTGCAATATTTTTTGCTGAAATATTCTTAAAATTTCGTAGGGGCATACGCAAAATCCACTAATCCAAGCTAGGATCAGTGAATTTAACTCGTTTTGGGGCCGCTTAAAGCTGCTCCATGACCTCGTCGGTGGCTTCAAAATTAGATGTCACCCTTTGCACGTCATCATCATCTTCCAGGGCATCGATAAGCTTCATAAGCTTTTGCATGCCTTCCAGATCAAGTTCGGTGGTGGTGGTCGGCTTCCAGATCAGCTTGGTTGACTGGCTCTCGCCCAACTCAGCTTCAAGCGCGCTCGACACTTCATTAAGGTCCGTATCAAGACACCAGATGATATGCCCATCGTCAGAGCTTTCAACATCTTCAGCGCCGGCTTCAATCGCGGCCATCATAACCGTATCCCCGTTGCCGACTTCAGCGCCATAGCTGACTTCACCTTTGCGTTCGAACATAAAACCGACAGACCCGGTTTCGCCCAGATTACCGCCGTTTTTGGAAAACGTAGACCGCACGTTGGAGGCCGTGCGGTTACGGTTATCCGTCATTGCCTCAACAATCACAGCGACGCCATTCGGGCCATAACCTTCATAACGGATTTCTTCATAATCATCGCCATCTCCGGCTGTGGACTTTTTGATGGCCCGCTCGATCACGTCTTTGGGCACTGAACTTGATTTAGCTTCTTTCACCGCCAATCTAAGACGGGGGTTTTTTTCCGGATCGGGATCTCCCATTTTGGCCGCTACGGTGATTTCTTTTGAAAGCTTTGAAAATAGCTTAGAGCGCGCCGCATCCTGACGGCCTTTTCGGTGCTGGATATTCGCCCATTTTGAATGACCGGCCATGGTGTCCTCCACTTCATCCTTGGTTTGCGCTCTCTATAAAACAGGCAACCGCCCGGGGGCAAGTCGCTATCCAAACCGCTTCTGCAGTCAGAGCGGCCAGATCAGCGGGATCATCACTGAAGAAATCAAGCCGATGCTAAGGTTTAAGGGAATGCCAACACGCATAAAGTCTGTGAACCGATAGCCCCCGGGCCCATAGACCATCATATTGGTCTGATATCCGATCGGAGTGGCAAAAGATGCCGAGGCCGCGACCATAACAGCCACGACGAACGGCCTAGGATCAACCCCCAAGGCCTGAGCAAGCGCAATCGCTATCGGGGTTACGACCACTGCCACAGCATTGTTGGACACCAATTCGGTTAGCACCGAGGTGATTAAGTACAACATCCAGATCATTAGAATTGGGGGCATTTGCGACAGCATTGGCACGAGCATATTAACGATTAATTCGACCGCGCCAGAGGCTTGTAAGGCCGCACCGACTGCTAACATCGCAAAAATCAGTGTAAGTAGCCGGCCATCGACAAATGAGAAAGCCTCATCTGCATCAATTGCACGCAAAAGCAATACCGCGGCCACGGCCAAAACAGTTAGCAAGAATATTGGCGCCACTCCCAGTGCGGCCAATCCAACAACACCCAAAAGTGCCCCGACCGCCACCGGCGCGTGACCGCGCCGATAGGCCCGGGCGGCAGGCCGGGATACATCCACGAGCCCCATCTCTTGGGCCAGTCTTTGGATATCTTCGCTGGCACCTTCCAGCAGTAAAGTATCCCCAACCTGCACCACCAAATCATCAAGCTGTCTGCCAATGCTTTGGTTGCGCCGGTGCACTGCAAGCGGATAGACACCAAAGCGGCGCCTTAGCCGCATTTGGCCCAGCGACCGTCCAACCATTTTGCAACCCGGCGTGATCAGCGCCTCAACGGTCGTTGTTTCAACCGCCGACACCTGATCCACACGTTTGAGGTTTTTATCTCGCTGCAGGCTGAGTAATTCAGCAATTTGGGTGCGCAGCACCACCCGATCACCCACCTTAAGACTTACCCCTTGTAAATTACGGCGCAAAGAGGCGTCCCCCCGGATAACGTCAACCAACCGCACGCCATCCCGTTTGAAAAGCTCAACCCCCATCACGTCGCGGTCTATCAAGGTTGAATCAGGGGGGATCACGACCTCAGTGAAAAACTTCATTTGGGTTTTATCAGAAAGTAAATTGGCCATACTATCCCGATGGGGAAGCAATAAAGGCGCGATGAACCGCAAATAGATCATTCCCCAAATTACCAAGATCACTCCCAAGGGGGTCACCTCAAATATGGTAAAACCGGCCAATCCCTCTGCCCGCGCCACCCCGTCCACCAATAGGTTTGTAGAGGTGCCAATTAATGTCAGCGTACCACCAAGAATGGCTGCATAAGATAAAGGGATCAGCAGTTTGCTTGCCGAAATATCCAAGCTGCGCGCCAATTGAACAAAAACTGGGATCATCACAACAACCACGGGCGTATTTGACACAACAGCCGAGGCCAAAGCAACAAACCCAATCATAAGCCCTATAGCGCGCCGGGGATGGTGCTTGGCCTGTGCTTCGGCCAGCGAAGTGAGCGCATCCAGCGCACCGGTGCGCACCAAAGCCCCCATCACGATAAACATTGCAGCGATTGTCCAAGGCGCCGGGTTAGACAGCACTTCGAGGGCACGATCATATGGCAACACACCGCTGATCAGCAATACGGACACGCCTGCGATTGCCACCACTTCGGTTGGATAAGTTTCACGGAAAAACAGAACAAACATCACCGCAACAACAGCTAACGCCGTCAACGCGGGTATAATATTCACTGTTTCCAACACTGCGCAGCCCTCTTTAGTCTATACTCGCAGTTTGCCGCCGGGGCGCAACCAAAAACATACCTAAAAGCATGATTAGCAAAGCGCCCCAGAACCAAAGGCCCGGGCGCTCACCCAAAAGGATGATGGACCAGAAAACCGCAAATAACGTAACAGCATAGCTCACTTGCGACGCAAAAACCGATCCTAGGCGGCCAACCAGCCAAACATAGGTGGTATAGACAAATACATGCAGCAGTGAGGATACAAAGAGCGCATAATCAGGCGCCGACCAAGGCAGCCCGAGGTCTATCCATTGTCCGCTAGCAAGGGTTGTAGGGAAGATTAAAATTATCCCTAAAATACAGGCGCCGAGCAAGGTCTCCACAGGATCAAGCCCTTGGGTGCCATATTTCGCCACATAATTTCCCTCAAAACCGTAAAAAAGTGGTGCCACCAATCCCAAAAGGATAAAGCCGATAGTGGCGCTTTCCGATAGCCGCGCCTCAGGACCGATGAGAATCAAAACGCCGATAAACCCTAACACCAATCCCCCTAACCTTCGGAGTTGAAAACGATCGTTCCCCATCATCAGGGCAATGGGAAAAGCAAACATTGGTACTGTTGAAATCAAAATACTCAATACGCCACCCGGCAAATAGATTGCGGCGTTATAAGACGCCGAATTCGGCAGAATTGTTCCTACGAGGGCAATTATCAGAAAAAGCCTTAGGTTTGCCGGAGTGACTTTAGGCCATCTACCTCGCAGCGTTTGTACAACGCCCAAGAGGACAGAACAGATTGCCAATTGCCAAAATATCAAACCAAAATGTTGATAACCGGTTGAGACAGCAATCTTCGTTAAAGGAATGGTCATGCCCCAGCCGGCACCCATAGCCAGCAATACTAAGAACGGCCATACTCGGGCGAGAGTCACGGGGTGCTTTGGGCCAATCGGCCACCAACGCGGATCATATTGACGTTCTGCGCCAGACCCGTGGCGTCATCCGTTTCCACATAAAGCCCACAAAGTGTTGCTTCGCCTGCCGCTGGTGTGAAGCGGGCCTTGGACATTCCCGTGATAAACCGGCGCAGCGGCTCGGCTTTGTCCATGCCGATGACGCTATTGTAGTCACCACACATGCCAGCATCACTTTGATATGCGCTACCAGAGGGCAAAATCAATGCGTCAGCTGTTGGCACATGAGTATGCGTTCCTACCACGGCACTCACCTTGCCATCGCAAAAATGCCCGACGGCCATTTTTTCCGAAGTTGCCTCACAGTGAATATCAACCAAGCTGGCTTGAATTTGCCCGCCAAGCGGATGGCGGCGCAACACCTCATCCAGCGCACTGAAGGGGTCATCAAACGGGCGTTTCATAAAGACC
>MDTC01139143.1_pt1 | contig 10687 bp, 17 predicted proteins | sample 811181 | NCBI WGS metagenome assembly MDTC01 (sample SAMN05326644, study PRJNA326480) | marine metagenome | isolation source: seawater | place: Pacific Ocean: North | collected 2011 | reverse complement strand
GGACAACAAGAAATCAAACAAACGGATTTTGACGAAAGAGTAGATATTATTCCAATCAGTGATCCTAATATTTTTTCTATGGCACAACGAATAGCTATGGCACAAACACAGTTACAATTAGTGCAATCTAATCCTGCTATTCATGGCCCGAATGGTTTATACGAATCATATCGAAGAATGTATTCCGCTTTAGGTATTCAAAACATTGATCAGGTATTACCAAGACCAAAACCACCACAACCAATGGATCCTGGTCAAGAAAATGCTATAGCTATGAAAGGTGGAACACTAAAAGCTTTTCCACAACAAGACCACGATGCTCATATTAAAACACATTTAGCATTAATGGGAACTCCAGCGCTCAATGCTGACTTAAATCTTGTGGCTAATATTCAAGCGCACATTTATGAACATATTTCTTTTAAAGCAAAAGATATGGTTCTTGCTAAAATGCAACCTGAAATTGAGCAGTTAAAAGCTCAGTACGGAGGTCAAATACCTCCTGAAGTTCAAGAGCAATTAAAACTGCAAATTGAAGAACAAACAGCTCAAGAGATTGCTGGTTTATCAGAACTATTTACGCAAACAATTGAACCACTTGAAGGCCCTGATCCATTAGTGGCTTTACGACAGCAAGAAATTAATCTAAAAGAAGCAGATATGGAACGCAAATCAGAGGAGTTCCAACAAAGGCTTCAACACGATATTATTTCAGATGAAGCAACTGCTCAGGTAGCTTTGGACAGAGTGGATGTTCAAGAAAAAGCTATAGATGAGCGGACTCAAATCGCACGGGAACGAATCGCTGCTCAACGGGAACGTGATAACAAAAAATAGGAGAGAGACTGAGATGTTAATAAATGAGTTTTCGTAGCTTTTTTAAAGAAATTTCTATAGCATTTGTTTCTATAGCTGTTGTTGCTAGTATTACTTTTGCTGAAGATTCAAACATAACAAATACGACAACCACGACTTCTACAGTTACTTCTAACAATACCAATACCAACAACAATAATAATACCAATGTTAGTCAATCAACAAACACCAATACCAATACCAATTGGAATACCAATAATACGACAATTAATCAAACTAACACCTCGACATCAAATAATACGAATGTAAATACATCGACTGTAACTAGCACGATTAATCAGACGCAAAATGTTAACAACACTTCTTTGATAACTAACAACGCAACTTCAGAAAATACCAACTTGAATACCAATAATTCAACAAATGTTTCGACAAATACTAACAACAATAACAATGTTAGTTCATCAACTTCTGATGTTACAACTAACAACCAAAATGTGAACACTAATACCAATAGTTCGCAAAATGTGAACACTAATAATTCTACAAGTCAAAGCTCACAAAAAGTAACACAAAGAGTTAAATCGCCTCCCCCATCAGCGGTGGCCCCCTCAATAATGTCCTATTCCCAAGACCTATGCACTTCGGGGGCCTCATCGGCCGTCCAAACACAGTTCTTTGGTATATCTACTGGAAGAAGTGTACGAGACGAAAACTGCGAACGCTTGAAACTCAGCAAGGGACTCTACGACATGGGAATGAAGGTCGCAGCTGTTGCATTACTTTGTGAGGATGCTCGCGTGTGGAGATCGATGATGCAAGCGGGAAGTCCATGCCCATATAAAGGTAAGATAGGTGAGGAAGCAAAGATTGCATGGCAAGAAAACCCACAAGACAGACCAGACTGGGATGAGGTAAAAAAAGAACTTACTGGTTATGAAATAAAAGCATATAGAAAAGGAGACTTCTGTAAGAAGTATCCTAAGCACAAGATATGTTCAGGCTAATCACACTATTATTTTTAACGACATCTGCATGGGCAACTGATCCTGTATTTAACATTGGTACTGATCCTGTTATTGATATAACGGGAACCGGCACTGGATTAAGTCTAGGCGATGATAGTATGTCTGGGATGAAAAATATCGGTTTCGACTTCACCTTCTATGATCAGACCTTCTCTCAAGTAAATATATCGATGAACGGGTTCTTTACTTTCCAGTCAAATTTCTCTGTACCAAGGGTAAGAAATTACAGATCGGAAACATTACCAGCTAGTTCATTTAACTATTCTGTTTTTCCGGCCTGGAGTGATTTTATTAGAAGATCATCTGGTAATCAATCTCCCTACATACAGACCTTTGGACAAACAGCAGATACAGATCAATATTTTGTCATCATGTGGGACAATGTTTCTGAATACAGTAATGGGTTAAAGAGTACCTTCCAAGCTATATTATATGAAACGACTAATGAAATAGCTTTTCGCTATGATGAGCTTCGCATACAGAATCACGATTTGACCATCGGAATCCAAGGGAACAACGAAGCCCTGACGTATATGCGGTATGAAGACACTAATAATACGACCTTTATTGAGACAGATGATTTTAGTGTAAGTACAGCTATTGATGAGTCTTTTAGTAACCTTTCTTCTGAATGTTTAATAGATGCAGATTTTAGTGAATTATGTGATGTGTATGATTTAACAAATAGTTTTGAAAGTGATGACTTTCTATACGGAGTAGATGAGGATATAATATTTGGTTATGACGAAGATGAAATGTTTTATGGATACAATATGGGAGAGGATGAATTTACAGACACCTCTACGATTGTTCTTGGAGTTGTTGGGGATGGGGGTTCTTTTGATTATAATGACGGTGATATTTTTATCACTGATGATATTGACTTTGATTCGTTCATAGATGTAAACTTAGAAGATGATACATTATTTATACATCTTGATAGCGAGTACGATATTGAGTTCCTTGATCCATTGCCTGATTTGGAAGAAATCGACTTTTTAGAAATAGTCGAAATAGAAGAAGAAGAATTTATCCAACATTTTGAAGAAGTACAAGAAAGAATGGAAGAAGACTTTCTTGTCTTTATGGAAGAAGAGATTTCTGAAGAAGAATTTGTTGAAGTTGTAGAAGAATTTTTTGATGAAGAAGAAGCAATAGAGGAAGAGGAAGAGGCATTAGACGAAGCTATTAATGAAATAACCCCTGAAGAAGTAGAAGAAGAGCAAGAAGAAAAAGGATCTACGAGAAGAAATATAATCAGCACACGCAATCTTGTTTCTAATTTAGTTTCTACAGTAGTAAGAGGAAGTTATAGTTCATCAAACAATATCACAAATAACAACAATAATAATTCTAATAATTCTGTAAATGTTTCGGGTAATACCGCTACAAATGTAAATTCACCTACCACATCAAATCAAGTAGCAGCCAACCAAGTTCAAACTAATACTGTATTACAATCTATTACTGTAATGCCAATGCCTGGTGTTGATAATACACCGTCTGTTGTTATGGCTGAGGTTCAGGTAACAACTATGGAGAATCAGATAGAAAGTGTTACATCTTCTGTAATGACTGCATCGGAAGCAGACCAAGTAGCAGAACAAATTGTTTCTCAAAATATACAAGCTCAACAAGAAGAGAACCAAAGAAGTCAAAACGAATCAGGTGAATATAATGCTCAAGGACAGGCTAATCTTTTAGCTTTTATGGGTTACTCAGCCGGATTTAATACTTATCAAAACATGAACATACCTGACGGTTCAAATTGGTATGAACCAAGAACTATATATGCAAATGTTGTTTTAGATGATAATATTTCCGGGTATTATAATTTAGTAGGAACTAATTTAGATCAACAAGCTAATATAATACAAACACAAAACATGGAGTTTTTTAGATAATGGCCGAAGAAATTAAAGTAGTGGAAGTAGAAAGACGGTCTTGGTACAACAATCCTGAAGGTTTTGATAAATGGAGAATATTTCCTCGCATATTAATAACCTTGTACGGGGTTATGTTTTACAAAACTTGTGATTGGTTTATGACATTGCCCGATCCAACTAATTCACAGTCAGCTTTTGTATCTATTATTGTAGGAGCAGGAGCTGCTTGGTTCGGCTTGTATATTGGTAAAAAATAATGTCAAGAAATATATATGGAGAAAACAATGAAAAATATCTTGCCTAAATTACAACAGTACATCACTATAGTGGGAGTCATCACCGCGATAGGCGGTGGTTTCTACACATGGGGCCAATTTAATTTAAGATTGGACAATATTGAAAAAAAGAAAATTAAAACAGTTGATATTGCCCCATTAAAAACAAGTATTGCTGAACTATCAACAAAGGTCGACAACATAGAACAAAGATTAGATAGAACAGAGGACAGGGTTGATAAAGTTGGCAATAATGACAATCCATTAGCACAGTAGGAGGTTTTTATGGGTAAGAAAAAAGATAAAAAATGGATTCAAAAAGCTGATTTAAAAGAAGGAGCTTTTACTAAAAAAGCAAAGAAAGCCGGTTATGGCGTTCAAACTTACGCAAGTAGAGTTTTAAAAAATCCTGAAAATTTTGACAAGAAAACTGTTCGTCAAGCAAAATTAGCTCAAACATTTAAAAATATGGCTTAATACAAGGAGGTCTTAATGGCTGAAGAAAAGAAAACAAAAAAAACCCCTAAGAAAAAAGAAAAAAAGAAAGAAACTGACAAATATGCACGAGTAGGTTTTGTCCAGGCTACTAAATCTAAATAATTGCTGATAAACAGAATATATATGTAAACACAATTACTATTTTTATTCCTGTATCAAAGTATTTTTCAAGCATTTTTTAACTCCTTTAACTACTGTATTTATCCCTTTTTACAGATAAATCAAGTGTTTTTTTGTTAAAAAAATGCGACATTTTTTCTTATTTCGTTTACATATAAAAATAATATGGTTGACAACTGTAAACAAATCACTACTTATAGAACATGATGTATGATTATGAAGCTCTTCAACACGTTTTAACTTTAGTCCGAGATAGAAAAGAAGATTTATCGGCTCAACTTGAAACTGGTGGAATAGAAAATTGGTCAATGTATCAAAATGTAGTAGGACAGTTGCAATCCTTGGCATATATAGAATCCGAAGTCCAATCGTGGTTAAAAAGATTGGATGGAGAAGATGAATAAAAAGAAACTCTTTGTACCTGATAAGTACGCAGATGAAAAAATAGAACCTATAACCGATGATATTGGTTACGAATCAGCCTTTGTAAAAGAAGAAGATAGGTTTTTAGATCCCGAAAAATTAAATGCAAGTCTTAAAGAAAGATTACCTAACCCCACAGGATGGAGACTTATTGTTGTTCCTTATCAAGGAAAAGCAAAAAGTGATGGAGGTATCTTTATTCCTGACAAAGTAAGAGAGCAAGAAGCTCTTGCTACAACAGTCTGTTATGTTTTAAGCACTGGCCCTGATTGTTACAAGGATAAAACTAAATTTCCAAACGGAGATTATTGTAAAGAAGGTGATTGGGTACTCATTGCTCGATATGCCGGAACGAGAGTTAAGCTTGAAGATTTTGAAGTAAGAATTTTAAATGATGATGAAATTCTAGCAACTGTCTTAGAGCCTAGTGATGTAAAAACTTTTTAGGAGAAAAAAATGGAAGAAGAAAACAATTTAAACGAAGAAACAGAAGTGGCATTACCTCCTCAAGAAGAGGAAACAAATGATGTAGAATTACCTACTCCACCAGAAAACGAATCAGTTGTAGAAGAAACTGCTGAAGCTTCGGAAAATGTAGAACAAGAAATTACTGAAGAAGAGTTACAACAAAAGAAAAATAAAACTCAAGACAGAATTAATGCTCTAACAAGAAAAAGAAGAGAAGCAGAAGAAAGAGAGGCAGCAGCTTTAGAATATGTAGAAGTGCTTCATAAAAAAGTTACCGACCTTGAAAGTAAAAACAAAAAAATTGATGTAGGTTTTACTAATGAATTTGAATCAAGAGTAGCTTCTGAAGAAGACCAAGCAAGAAAAGCATTAACGGATGCTACGGAATTAAATGATCCTATAAAAATAGCTGAAGCTACTTCAGCATTAGCTAAGGTAGAAATTAACAAAGAAAGATTACGGGTAATGAAAAATAGGCAAACAGCTAGACCAGCTGAACAGCCTGTTGCTCCAATTCCACAACAAAATGCTGCCCCGCAAGCACAACCCAAACCTGATCCCAAAGCAGAAAGCTGGGCAGCAAACAACACCTGGTTTGGAAATGACAGAAAATTAACTGCTGTAGCTATGGATATTCATACAGAGTTAATTGATGAAGGTTTTGATGGTTCTACAGATGGATATTATGAAGAATTAAATAAAAGAATAAATCCGTGGTTAGGAACAGCAGGGGTGAAAACACCTGATGTAACAGGAGAAGAAACAGAGATTAAGAGAGGTTCTTCTCCTGTAGCCCCGGTTAATTCAGGAAGATCAGTTGCAAAAAAACCAAAATCTGTTAGATTAACTAAGTCCCAGGTAGACATTGCTAAAAGACTTGGTATACCGAAAGAAGAATATGCAAAAGAATTAGTAAAACTACGAGGATAATAATTATGAATAAAAAAACTGAAACAAAAGAATTTACGGATGAGGTCACAGCTACTGAAGCAGCTGATAGATCTTCACGGAATAAAGAAACAAGAGAAGCTTCAACTCGCCCAGTGCAATGGCGGCCACCTAATAAATTGCACGCCCCGGATGCTCCAGACGGATTTGTTCATCGTTGGATTCGCGCGGAAATGTTAGGACAGGAAGATAAATCTAATGTCCATCGCCGAATGCAAGAAGGTTATGAACTTGTAAGAGCGGATGAGTATCCAGATTCTGATTTACCGGTAGCTGAAGGCAGATACGCGGGCATTATCGGAGTTGGAGGATTGCTATTAGCTCGTTTCCCAGAAGAATTAAGGAAACAGAGACAACAATATTATAGCGATAGATCTAACCAGCAAATGGAAGCTGTTGATAATGACTGGATGAAGGACAACAATCCTTTAATGCCTAAAGACAAGCCGGAAAGAAGAACACAAGTATCATTTGGTCAACCCAGAGTTGATAAATAATTAGTCAACTCTAAATTAAAAGGAGTTTAACTCATGGCAAATAAAGATGCCCCTTTTGGTTTGCGTCCAATTAGAATGATCGGAGGCGGTGATTTTACAGGCGGCCAAGACAGATTTAGTGTAGCTAGTAGCTATAATACCAGTTTATACCAAGGAGATCTCGTAGAGCCTCTCACTAACGGTACAATTGGTAGAAAAGCTGCTGGAGAAACAGATGCTGTTCTTGGAGTATTTAACGGCTGTAGATATACAAATCCCACAACCGGAACACCTACTTGGGCCAATACCTATCAACAACCGATTGCAGCAAGCGACATCTACGGATTCGTAATTTGTGATCCTAATGTTGTTTATGAAGTACAAGCAGATGACACATTCCCAACAACTGATTTATTCGGCAATTTTGATATTGTTGATAATTCACCAGTTGGAGATACATCTTCTGGTATTTCACACGTAGAACTTGACGTCGCGACAGGCAATACTACTGCTACTCTTCCTTTGAAAGCCATTGGCATTTCAACGGATGCAGATAACAGTGATACAACGTCTGCTAACACCAACGTGGTCGTTACTATTAACAATTCAGTGTTTTCTGGTGGCACTGACGGTCTAGCATAGGAGGTTAACATGGCTATATCACGCGCACAACTCGCAAAAGAACTAGAACCAGGCCTCAACGCTTTATTTGGACTTGAATATGCTAAATATGGTGACGAATCCCAGGAGATTTTTGAAACAGAATCTTCTGACAGAGCATTTGAAGAAGAAGTAATGCTCGTTGGATTTGGTAATGCTGCGGAAAAAGCAGAAGGTGCAGGCGTACAATACGACTCAGCTTCAGAAGCTTATACTTCTCGTTATACACATGAGACAATTGCTCTTGCATTTGCTCTAACGGAAGAAGCTGTTGAAGATAACTTGTATGATCGTCTAGCAACTCGCTATACTAAAGCATTAGCTAGGTCAATGAATCACACTAAACAAGTTAAGGCAGCTAATGTTCTAAACAATGGTTTTAACAATAACTTCACTGGTGGTGATGGTGTTGAGCTTTTCTCAACTGCACATCCACTAGCATATGGAGGAACATTTGCTAACGAACCTACTACAGATGCCGATTTAAATGAAGCTTCTCTAGAAAATGCACTAATTGATATTAGTAATTTTGTAGACGAAAGAAATTTAATCGTTGCCCTTAACGGAAGAAAACTTGTTGTTCCGTCACAACTAAGATTTGTTGCTGACAGAATACTTGAATCTACTCTTAGAGTAGGTACTGCTGATAACGACATTAACGCTATCAGAAATACAAGTGCTGTTCCTGAAGGATATGTAGTAAATCACTTCTTAACTGATCCTGACGCATGGTTTGTATTAACCGATGCTCCTAATGGTCTTAAACACTTTGAAAGAAGCCCATTAAGGACAGCAATGGAAGGTGACTTCAACACAGGAAATATGAGATACAAAGCAAGAGAAAGATACAGCTTTGGATGGTCTGATCCTAGAGGAATTTATGGTTCAAAAGGCGCTTAGTCTTTTTTAGATTTCTGAGAAAAGGGTAGATTCTGTCTACCCTTTTTTTTGCCTATTGCATTCTCCGGGAAACTTTTATATTATGAAGAATCTTTGACGAACATGGTGTTCGACAGGCTACTCAACTGACAAGGAGAAAAACAATGGGTACAACAACTTTTAGTGGGCCAATTAAAGCAGGCCCAATCTCAAACACTACTGGAACAACAGTTGGCACTGATGTTGCTGATGTAGGCTATGTAACTATGGCTCAATCAGCAGTTCCAAATATTACTGGTGCAAGTCAACTTAATCAAAGAATGGCAGTTATACCTGCTAATTCACAGATTATTGATGTTATCTTAAATGTAACAACAGCTGGTGATGATACTGGAGCCGCAGTTATTTCTGTAGGAACTGCAGCAGATGCAGATGCTTTTTTAAACGGCATAAACACTAAAGCAGTGGGAACAACACATGGAACTTTAGATACTGAAGCTACTAATGTTGGAACAACTGATTTAGAAGTTCTTGCTGACTTTACTGGAGCAACTGGAGACGGAACAGCCGGTGTGGCGACTGTTACAGTTCTATATGCTCAGAACAATAATTTATCATAGGAGGCTTAAATGGCTGGCCCAGTTAGTGTCGCAAATTTAGGAGCTAATGCTACTGAAACTATCATTAATCCACAGTCTGCAAACCCTGCTGTAAATTATGCAAGTACAATTGCATATTTTAAAGGGATTGATTTTTCTGCAGGCGCTGGAGGAGAAGGTACAGTTAATATTCAAACACAAGTAAATGGATCTTGGGCAACACAGACAACATATTCTGTTAGCGCTAATAACAATGATTCTGTTTATATTCCAGGTGACATGGGAGTTCGTTTAAAAGACGGACTGCGAGTTACTACGGATGCGAATATTGACAACGCTCAAATATATTACACGTAATAGGAAATTAAGATGGAAATGGACTTACTATGGAATGTTGGTTTAACCATCTTAATTGCCCCCGGTACTTACGCCATTGCCAACTTATTCGTGAGGATGAATAAATTGCAAGAAGATTTAAACAATTTAAAAGTTAAAACTGCTGAAGAGTATGTTACTAAAGATAGTCACCAAGATAGTATTGAACAAGTATTACGTCGCTTTGATAGAATAGAAACTAAAATTGATAGGATTATTGAAAATGGCTAGTGGTCGTTCTCAATTCGGTACTTTAACGAAAAGATCTTTTTATAGTACAGGCGGTAAAGTAAGAAAAAAAAAGAATAAAGGATGTGGTAAAATTATATCCTCTAGAAGAAAAACAACAAGGTATAGTTAATGACATTAAGTAACTCTAAAAACTTTGAATTAAATGTAACAGATTACATTGAGGAAGCTTATGAAAGATGTGGTTTAGAGTTACGAACAGGCTATGATTTAGAAACAGCTAAAAGATCTATGAATTTACTTTTGGCTGATTGGGCTAACAGAGGTCTTAATCAATGGACTATTCAACAAACGATTACCACAGTAACTGAAGGGGTAAATTATATTTCTCCAGGAACTGATACTATTGATGTATTAGATGCTGTTTTAAGACGAAATGAAAATGGTACAGATACAGATATGTCTTTAGGAATGGTAAGCCGTGCAGAATTTTTAAACATTCCTGATAAGTCTAATAAAGCTAGACCAACTCAATATTTTTTAGACAAACAAATTGATCCTAAAATATATTTATGGCCTACTCCAGATAATAGTACAGATAAAATAGTTTATAATAGGTTGGTAAGAATGGATGATGCTGATGCGGCAACTAATACTTTACAAATGCCTTTCAGATTTTATCCATGTTTAGCAAGTGGACTAGCTTATATGTTGGCTGTTAAAAAAGCTCCTGAAAGAATGGAAATATTAAAGGCTGCATATGAAGATGATATGCGAAGAGCTATTGATCAAGATGAACCTCGGTCATCCTTTAGAATAGCTCCCGATATGAGGAGTTACAGGGTAAGATAATGAATTACGCTCTTGGAAAATTTGCAATTGCTATATGTGACATTTGTGGTCAAAGGTACAAATTACATGAATTAAAGAAACAATGGAATGGTTGGAAAGCTTGTCATGAATGTTATGATCCAAAACAACCACAACTAGAGATACCTACTAATACTGTAGATCCCCAAGCATTATATGAACCAAGACCTAGTATTG